>JACCDV010746982.1_pt1 | contig 75287 bp, 60 predicted proteins | sample 7446131 | NCBI WGS metagenome assembly JACCDV01 (sample SAMN15323448, study PRJNA562643) | freshwater metagenome | isolation source: river surface water | place: USA:Blue River Watershed | collected 2017-08-17
AACCAGCTTTAGATAAATAAGTTGTAATGGCAGCAGTTAATGTTGTTTTACCATGATCAACATGCCCAATTGTACCAATATTTACATGGGGCTTTGTGCGTTGGAATGTTTGTTTGGTCATAAAATATGTTTACCAAAAATATTAACGATGTTAATAAATAACCGCAACAATGCGACTAATCACAAAAACAGTGATTGTTATTTATGAAAAAAATCCACTAAGACATCAATTTAACTAGAAAAATCAAGGTTTTGCTAAGTTAAATACAAGCCAATTCATATTTTTGCAAGGCTCTTCTTAAAAATCAAAGGGACATTTATTATTGTAATCAAAAAATAAAATGCAAGCGAAAAATGAAAAATATTTAATATTTTTTTATATTTTGCTGCGAAGCCAATAAAATCAGGCCTTGATAAGCATTATTTTTTTATACATATTGCCCAGCATTATAGCCAGATGACCATGAAAATTGAAAATTAAAACCACCCAAATGCCCTGTAACATCAAGCACCTCGCCAATAAAATAAAGGCCCAAGACAGATTTTGTCTCAAAAGTCTTTGAGGAAATTTCATTTGTATCAATGCCAAAACCCGTAACTTCTGCTTTTGTATATCCTTCACATCCACTTGGCACAAGGCGCCATGAGTTTATACTATCTGCAACTTGTTTTAATTTTTGATTTGATAAATCGGCAATTTGTTTTGATAAATTAATTTTTGAATCTACCTTCATCCATTGATTTATAAGGGTTTGCACTATATATAATGATAAATTTTTTGGCAAAAAATTATTAATAATTGTAGTAATATCTTGCTTTGGATTTTGTTTTTTTTGCGCTATAAATATTTGATACATATCATGCTCTGGAACCATATTTATCAATATCTCACCACCTTTTTTTAAATATGAAGAAATTTGCAAAATTGCCGGCCCCGATAGGCCGCGATGCGTGAATAATATAGCTTCGCGAAAAGTAATTATTTTTTTTGAATTATTTGCAAGCTCGTAATTGCATGATACAATGGCTTCTAGCGATATTCCTGATAATTTTTGTGTTTCTTTTAATAGTTCTGAATCCAGTGTTAGAGGCACTAAAGCAGGATATGGATCAATAATATTTATTCCGAACTGTCTTGCAACATCATATCCGAAGCTAGTCGCGCCCATTTTTGGAATTGACAATCCCCCTGTTGCAATCACTAAAGAGTCACATAAAAATTTTTCAATTTTATTCTCTTGCATTGCATTTATATCATCATCTAACCCAGCTAAATCAAGCTTTTGCGGATTTTTTTGCTGTGATTTATTATTGATTATATTTACAATTTCAAGAATAAAATTTTGTTTTTTTTCGATAGTTTTTACTTCCGAATTAAGCATTATTTCGACACAGCCATCCTTACATTCTGTAAGAAGCATATCAATTATTTGCTGTGAAGAAAAATCACAAAATAATTGTCCTAAAGTTTTTTCGTGATATGAAATTTTGTGTTTTTTAACTAAATTTATAAAATCTTGCGACCCGTAACGTCTAAGGGCCGAGACACAAAAATGAGGATTTTTTGAAATAAAATTTTTTTCGCTAATGTGAATATTGGTAAAATTACATCTACCGCCCCCTGAAATGCGGATTTTTTCACCCGGTTTTTTTGCTTTTTCGATCAGCAAAACTTTGCGTCCGCGCTTTCCGGCTTCAATTGCACACATCATGCCTGCAGCACCAGCACCAATTATAATTACATCATATTTTTTGTAGATGCGATCATTTTGGCTCATGAAATGGCTTTAGAAATTATATAATAAACCAATTCTTGCAGCATAGAAATCAATTGAAATCTCTATAACCTCGAAAATATGGCCTAGATCCGTTATCAGTGAGTTTAGTTGAATTTTTTTCATAATTTTTTGTAGCTCTTAAATAAAAACCCCACTACAACTAGTGTAGCAGGGATTGTAGATAGTTAAAAGACTCTTTAATCAAGTAAATTAAGCCTTTTTGGCTTTAATTTCATCCGCAATAGCGTTAGGAACCTGCTCATATGAATCAAATTCCATAGTATATTGCGCTCTACCTTGTGATAGTGAACGAAGTGAGTTTACATAACCAAACATTGCCGCCAAAGGCACTTTGGCAGTGATCACTTGCACCACATCACGTGGCTCTAAATTCATGATTTGACCGCGGCGTGAGTTGATATCACCAATAACATCACCCATATAATCTTCAGGGGTAACCACCTCAACTTTCATGATTGGCTCCAGAATTACTGCGCCAGCTTTTTCCATGGCTTCTCTAAAAGCAGATCTAGCGGCAATTTCGAATGCCAAAGCAGATGAATCCACATCATGATAAGCACCGTCAACCAATGTAGTTTTTAGGCGCACCACTGGGTATCCCGCTAAAAAGCCGGTTTCTTTCGCTGATTCAAGGCCTTTTTCAACACCCGGGATATATTCTTTTGGAACGCGTCCACCCACAACTTTGCTTTCAAAAATGAAATTTTCTTTGATTTCAGGATCACGGATCGGCTCAAATTCAATCTTAACTTTTGCAAATTGACCCGAACCGCCTGATTGTTTTTTATGAGTATAGTCGATCTCAACTTTTTTAGTTATAGTTTCGCGATAAGCAACTTTTGGTTGACCAATATTAGCATCAACTTTAAATTCGCGTTTCATGCGATCTACAATGATTTCAAGATGCAACTCTCCCATGCCTTTAAGAATAGTTTGTCCACTTTCTTGATCAGATTCAATTCTCAATGAAGGATCTTCTGAGGCCAAGCGTCCCAAGGCCATACCCATTTTTTCTTGATCGGCCTGAGATTTTGGCTCAACCGAAACTTCAATAACCGGATCAGGGAAAATCATGCGTTCAAGCACGATATCATTACCTTGTTCAACCAAGGTATCACCAGTTGTAGTATTTTTTAGACCAGCCAAAGCCACGATATCACCAGCATAAGCTTCTTTGATATCTTCACGGTTGTTGGCATGCATCAATAAAATACGGCCTACGCGCTCTTTCGAATTTTTGGTAGTATTGATTAAACCAGATCCACCAGTTAAAATGCCTGAATAAATACGCACGAAAGTAAGTGAACCAACAAACGGATCAGTCATGATTTTAAAGGCAAGACCCGCAAATTTTTTATCCGCACAAGTGATAACAATTGGTTGCTCATCTTTTAGGTTGATTGCTGGGATTTCTTTAATATCAACTGGGCTTGGAAGATAATCAACCACTGCATCAAGCAAGGTTTGTACACCTTTGTTTTTGAAAGCTGTGCCATTTAAAACCGGCACAAAAGCACCGCTAATTGTGGCTTTACGAATACATCTTTTAAGATCCTCTTCAGAGATTTCACTACCATTTAGATAAGCGTCCATCAAGGCATCATCTTGCTCAACCGCTGATTCTACAAGCAAAGCACGGTATTCATTAGCTTTATCAACCAAATGCGCTGGAATTTCTTCATAAGCAAAATCAGCGCCCATGGTTTCATCACGCCACACAACGGCTTTCATTTTAATCAAATCGATCAGGCCACCATAATTTTCAGCCTCATCAATTGGCAATTGGACAGGCACCGGCTTTGCACCCAAACGGGTTTTCATCATATCAACGCAACGATAGAAATTGGCACCAGTTCTATCCATTTTGTTTACGAAACACATGCGTGGAACGCGATATTTATTGGCTTGGCGCCATACTGTTTCTGATTGCGGCTCAACACCTGCAACCGCATCAAACACTGCAACCGCGCCATCAAGCACGCGAAGCGAACGCTCAACCTCAATGGTGAAATCTACGTGACCTGGAGTATCGATAATGTTGATGCGGTGATTTTTCCAAAAACAAGTTGTTGCAGCAGAAGTGATAGTGATACCGCGCTCTTGCTCTTGCTCCATCCAATCCATTGTAGCTGCGCCATCATGAACTTCACCAATTTTATGTGATTTTCCAGTATAAAACAAAATACGCTCTGTTGTAGTGGTTTTACCTGCGTCAATATGGGCCATAATGCCAATATTACGATATTTTTCAATTTCAATTAAACGTGCCATAAATATTATGATAAAATTAGCTTTTTTAGCAATACCAAAAACCCCTGAAGAATCGCCATTTCAGATTGCGAGATCGATGAATTTTTCAAAATTAATCATTAAAATGTAAATGATTTTTAACTTTTTTATAAATTCAACAGTTTGCTCCCTTCAACAGTCTTTCGACAACCATTCGACAGACCTCCAACAGCCCTCCAACAGACCTCCGACAAAATTTCTACAAAATTTCTACAGTCTTTTGATTTAAGGACGCGCATTTTAGCTGATTTAAACTAATTTACAAGCTTTTTTGCAAATTAATTCTTTTTTTTAAAATTTTATGGATAATTCTATAAAGCGAAAGTAAAAATTTATATGGCATAAATACCATTTTTTTGCCATTAATAACGGTATGATTTTCACCCAATTTTGTAATTATCTGCAAGCCGTCAGGGTAAGGTCCGATCTGATTTGGAGTGATTTCTATTTCTTCGACCTCACTATAATTTTCGCTATCCAAAACCTTGATTTTGTTAAGCTTAACCGATCCACCATAAGTTTTTAGGCAATTTTGTGCAGGACGATATAAATTTTGACCATAAATAAAAATTTCACCAGCACCGCCAGCACTTGCTATATCTCGCTTCACAGGATTTTGTGGATGCATTTCCCACTCACCAAACAAATCATCGCTATATGCCAAAAATAATTCATTATTACCATCTTTAAATTGATTAAAAAACAACCAAAATTTATTTTTATAAAAAATTATCGAACTATCTGTTGCATCAATATTTTCTAAGATTGATTTAACTTTTCTAAACTCTAAATTTGGCAAAATCTTATATAAAATAACCTTCTTTTCTTTATAATTTACAACAATTGCATAATTTTTTTTATCATAATTAAAGATATATGGGCAAGACAAACGCTCATTGGTTTCAAATGCAGTTTTTTGTGCAATAATTTGAAGATTCTGATCCAATTCTAAAACCGAAATATTGCCTTTTTTTTCATATTTTTTAAAAAAAATATATTTTTTGCCATCGTCCGTAATCAATCCAAAAGAACTAGTCCTACACCCCTTTAAAATAGAGCTTGCAAGCCATTTTATTTTTTGATTAGGAATATTGATAAATTGTGAAATATTACAATTTGCAATACCAATATTTCTTATTTCAACAAAAAATAATTTTTTTAGTATCTTGTCAAAACATTTATTCTTGACATTGCTACGCATATAAGAATGGAAAGAGCAATAATGATATTTAAATCGATGACGATATTTTTTAATATTTAGATCAGCGGTATTTTTATAATTAAGCTTACGAAATACAATATTTTGCCGATAATAAATCAACAAAAAATTAAAATAAATCTGATATTCAGAAACTGAATATTCTTCGGTTGCATGCTTTAAGAAGATTTTGTAAAATTCATCACCAGTTTTATCATATTCCTCAACTCGCCTAAATAAATCTGATAAAATTTTGCGCTGAAACATCATCATATGACAAATACCAGAAATTTCTTTAAATTCTTTAGGTAAATTTCTCCTCGAAATTTCTGGAAATATTTTTTTTATATGCTCATCAACCCTTATACTAAAAGGCATATTGGCTATATCTTTGTCTTTGCCGATATTATAATAAGGTCGATTTTGCGAATCGAACATCTTAACTTTACGAAAAAAAACCGTATCCGAATCAAGAATAAGAACATCTTCAAGAATATCAGGAACCACAAATGGCGCATAAAATTTTAATAATTGCTGAAAATACCAACCTGCCGAGCCGCCTACATAGGAGCGCACAAACTCAATATTAAATGGAAAATTTTCTTCCGCAAACCATTCGGCATTATCGCTATATCTTTCTTTTGAAATTATAATTATTCTTCTTGCACCAATAATTTTTTCTCTTGCTGCTTTAATACAATATTCAAGCACTGCTAGATCCTTTTTATGAACCGGAATTATTATATCAAATTCTTTTTTTGACAACATTTTTTAATTATTTTTATTAGGATTATAAAAAACAAAACTTTCTTTAAAAGTAATTTTTTAACTTGATTATTTTTTAAAATAAATTTCGCAAAAAAATAATCAATTTTCCTCTATAGCATAACAACTTCATATTGACGCCAAAATAACTTTATCTTTTTGGCGTCAATATGAAGTTGTTATGCTATATAACATGACTTAAATTTTATCAATAAAAAAAGGTGATCACATTTTTTTGTAATCACCTTTTTAAAATTTCTCTAACTAATAAAACTCAAAATCTACCAACGATAGTGAGCGAATGCTTTATTTGCCTCGGCCATTTTAAACACCTCTTCTTTTTTCTTAACCGCCCAGCCTTTATTTTCGAGTGATTCAATCACTACAAATTGAACTTTACTCGCTAAACCCTTGCCTTTCATATTATTGATGGCAACTTTAAGCCATTTAAGAGCCAATGCAGATCCACGACGAGCAGGAACCTCGACTGGAATTTGATAAGTTGCGCCACCAATTCTTCTAGATCTAACTTCAACTTTCGGTGTAACATTTTCAAGAGCTTCTTTAAAAATCTCGATTGGATTTCTTTTGAATTTTTTTTCTAACTCATCGAAAGCTTGATAAATAGCCTTTTCAACTACTGATTTTTTACCATCATCCATCAAACGGTTGATGAAACGCGAAACAATCACTTCGCCATATTTGGCATCAGGAATAATTTTTCTAACTTGTGCAGCTCTTCTACGCATGTTGTTTTAATAAAGTTTATAATGTATCTTAGCTAGAGCCCCTTGGACTTAAGCCATTTCGTTTTTTAAATAAAAATAAAAAACTATTTAGGTTTTTGCGCACCGTATTTTGAACGAGATTGCTTGCGATTTTTAACACCTTGAGTGTCAAGATAACCACGAATCAAGTGATAACGCACACCCGGCAAGTCTTTTACACGACCACCACGGATTGCAACAACCGAGTGCTCTTGCAAATTGTGACCTTCACCTGGAATATAAGCAATAACTTCGTGCCCGTTGGTTAGTTTAACACGAGCAACTTTACGCAAAGCCGAGTTTGGCTTTTTTGGAGTTGTAGTATAAACACGAGTACAAACACCTCTTTTTTGTGGGCAAGCTTGCATGGCCGGAACCTTGTTTTTCTTGCTCTGCTTAACTCTTGGCTTTTTAATAAGCTGATTAATAGTTGGCATCTTTTATTTATTTAAAATTAAACCCAAATTTTTTAGGGGCATCTATTTTATATTGACTTAATTTTTAAGTCAATAGGATAATTTTAGGCTTTATTTTCTTTAAAAAATAAACACTGATAGCCATTAACTATCCATAAGCCTATAATCAAGCTTTTCTGGCTTTAAAACAAGGCCCAAAACCATCAAAAGTAATAGCTACCAATTTAACAATTATAAATCTTTGGCATTTCCAGCTAAATATTCAGCAACACCTTGTGCGCTTGCTTTCATACCTTTTTTGCCCTTATTCCAACCAGCGGGACAAACTTCACCATGTTCTTGGAAAAATTTAAGAGCATCAACCATACGAATAGCCTCGTCAATATTACGTCCAAGAGGCAAATCATTAATCACTTGGTGACGCACAATACCTTCTTGGTCAATCAAGAAAGTGCCACGCAAAGCTACAGCCTCATTGATCAAAACATCATAATCACGAGCAATATTTTTAGTTAAATCGGCAACCAAAGGATATTGTACTTGACCAATACCACCTTTTTCAACTGGAGTATTTTTCCAAGCGATATGTGAAAAATGTGAATCAACCGAAACACCGATAACTTCTGCACCGCGAGCTTTAAAATCACTTAAACGATGATCAAAAGCGATGATTTCTGAAGGACAAACAAAAGTAAAATCAAGCGGATAAAAAAATAAAACACCGATTTTACCTTTTAAAAAGCTATGTAAATTAAATTTATCATTGATCTCATTATTAGCCATAACCGCCGCCGCAGTAAAATCTGGCGCTTTTTTTCCTACCAAAACTGACATGTTTTTTAATAATTAATTAGTTAATATAAAATTGTTTGAAAATGTCTAAAAAAGATAAAATTCCAAAAAATCAGACTTGGCGCGTTAATAAATCTAATAGCAATTAGCTTTGTTAACAGCACTCGAAGGACCATAAGGAAGATTATACAAAAATTTTTGATTAAAATCAAGAAAATAATATTTTTTATTGACGCAAGCAGGTGAGACAAGAGTCAATGGCATTTTAGCATATCCCGATAGATGCGGTTTTTATCGCAAAATTTATCCTCAAAAATATTTTGTTATTTTGGTGTCAATATGAAGTTGTTATACTATAGTTAAAAACAGATAATCTTGACTTAATATTTTATAAAGCCAGACAAAATTATATCGAACACTTATTTTAATTTTATATCAAAATGCTTGTAAAAATCACTTAGAAAGGTTATAATTTGATTTCCATTTTACCTAAATTTGATTTTCATTTATGTCTTTATTAGATTCTAAGCCGGTGTATAAACCTTTTAACTATCCTTGGGCCTATGATGCGTGGCTTAAGCAGCAGCAAATTCATTGGTTGCCAGAAGAGGTTCCTTTGGCTGATGATGTACGCGATTGGAAACATAATCTTACCGCTTCTGAAAAAAATCTTCTAACGCAAATTTTTCGCTTCTTTACGCAGGCAGATATTGAGGTCAATAACTGTTACATGAAGCATTATTCGCAAGTATTTAAACCAACTGAAGTACAAATGATGTTAGCGGCTTTTTCTAATATGGAAACAGTACATATAGCGGCTTATTCGCATCTACTTGATACTATTGGCATGCCTGAAACGGAATATCAAGCCTTCATGAAATATAAAGAAATGAAGGATAAATATGATTATATGCATAAATTTGGTATTGGTACTAAAAAGGATATCGCTACTACTCTGGCAGCATTTGGTGGCTTTACTGAAGGCTTGCAATTATTTGCCTCTTTTGCCATTCTACTTAATTTTCAACGCTTTGGAAAAATGAAAGGCATGGGGCAAATCGTGGCTTGGTCTGTGCGCGACGAATCTTTACACACAATGTCAATTATCAAACTCTTTAGGACATTTGTGCAAGAAAATCCCGAGGTTTGGGATGAAGAACTTAAAGGCCGCATCTACGAGGCTTGCGCAACAATTGTACATTTTGAAGACGCCTTTATCGACCTAGCTTTTGAGCTTGGAAATGTTGAGGGCCTAACCTCGCGCGAAGTAAAAAGATATATTCGTTATATCGCTGATCGCCGCTTGAATCAACTGGGCCTAAAGGATATCTACATGATTGATGATAATCCTCTACCATGGTTAGATGAAATTTTAAACGGCGTTGAACATACAAATTTCTTTGAAAATCGCGTTACTGAATATAGCAAAGCCTCTACTACCGGCACATGGGAGGAGGTTTTTGAAGAAATCGACGATAAAAGAAAAACTATGTTATCTGTTTAGATAACCAAAGAAATCAGGCGATGGGATTTATTGATTATAGAAAAAAATCTAATAATTTTATTTTTGCTTTCCTAACCGCTTGGATTGCGCTGTTTTCTAGCTCTCAATCCTTAGCATCTTTTGCAAATGGATCAATAAAAAATCTTACCATATTAGCTGAACCCAATATGGTAGCGCCCCTAACCAAAATTGCGCGATTATATTCGCAAAAAAATTCAGTGGTGGTTTCGGTGAGTTTTGGCTCAGCCCATGATCTTATTGGCGAAATCGACTCTGGCGAACCTGCTGATATTTTTATTTCGGGACATCGCAATTGGATCAACAGCTTGCGACAGAAAGGCTTAATCGATATTTATAGCATTACCCATATTGCCAATGATAATTTGGTTTTGGCCACAAGCTCTGAAAATCTCAATATAGCTGCCTCTTTACTTGAGAAAAAAATGACCCTGTCGAAAGCCTTAGAAATCATTGACCACGGCCATTCCGTTCTGATTTTAGACAATGAAAATACTTCGCTTGGACAATATAGTCATAATTTATTAAATAATAGTAATTTTAGCAATTTAAAATTGGTTGAAAAATTAAGTGAAGATAAAAATTCTGTGCTAAATTTATTAACTACCAATACCGATAATTATGCTATTTTATTATCTAGCCAAGTCAATGATCGCAGGGGTTTTAAGCTTTTATCTAATCCGAAAGATATGACTATTTTTTATCAAGCATTAGTAATCGCTGGCGATAATATGGAAGCCGCGCGCGAATTTGCCAAATTTTTGCACAGCGTGCCTGCAAAAATTATTTTTAGAGAAAATGGCTTTTCGGTTGATTAATCTAACCGTTTCTTTTTTGGCAATCGCGCAAAAATTGGATCAGTCAAAACTGGAGGAAGTAGCGTCATTAGCCATACCGCAAAATATAATCCAAATGGAAAAACTATCCGCGATTTATTTTTTTCAAGCCCTGTTTTTATAATTTTTGCACATTTTTCTGCTGACATTAAAAATGGCATATAATAGTCATTTATTATGGTCATTGGTGTTTTGATATAGCCTGGACAGATTACATTAACTTTAATTCCATATTCAGCCAAATTACCACGCAAGCCCTCACCATATACTCTTACAGCCGCTTTGCTTGCAGAATAAGCTGGCGAACTTGGCAAGCCACGAAAACCAGCCAATGAAGAAACAATCGCCACTTGACCTGATTTGCGGATTTTCATTTTCTCAATTGCAGGATGAATCAAATTTAAAACACCATCGATATTAATTGAGAAAATTTCCTTCACTTGAAAAGAACTTTCGGTACCGCCGCTAGTGCCAGCTGATATCCCTGCATTTGCAATAACCAAATTTAACTGATAATTTTTTTCTATTTCATTTATCCAACTAGCAATTTCGCTTGCGTTTTTTACATCTATTGATTTAATAAAAACCTTGGCATTTAAGGCTTGACAGGCCTTTTGAATTTCTTCCAATCGCGATAAATTGCGTGCGCATAAAAATAAATTATTGTTAGAATTAGCATATGCTATTGCCAGAGCATAGCCGATCCCACTATTTGCTCCACTGATCAGAATATTCATAAAATTATTAAATTAATGGATTTGTTATAATATAACATTTAATAAATTATCTTTATTATTTTGTCTTAACCCTTATAAAAAGTGATTTTTTAACCATAAATTATAATATGTTACATTATAACATATTATAATTTTATTTTTGTAACTTATAAATTTATGAATTAACATTGGCAATATTCGATAATTATAAATTTTTGATTCATGAAATACAAGTTTATTACTTTTGAAGGAATTGAGGGATCTGGTAAATCTACACAATCTAAGCTGCTATATGATTTTTTGCTTACACAAAAATTGGATGCAATTTTAACACGAGAACCTGGTGGAACGCAAGCTTCAGAAAAAATCCGCGAAATTTTAATTGATGAAAATCTGCCAAAACTCGAAGCCAAAACCGAAATTTTACTTAATTTTGCCGCCCGTCTCGAACATATCGAAAAGCTGATCAAACCAGCAATTCTAAACAATAAAATCGTGGTTTCAGATCGCTTTTTTGACTCTAGTTTTGCTTATCAAGGTTATGGTTTTGGTACTGATTTTAATATCATTAATATTATTAAAGATTTAGCAATTGGTAATTTTTTACCAGATATTACATTTTTGATTGATATACCTGTAGATCTAGCATTTTCTAGGATTAACAACCGCACTACCAACAATCGTTATGAAAAATTGGGACGCGATTTTCATCAAAGAACTCGCGATGGATTTTTACAAATCGCTAAAAATAATTCACGTGTAAAAATTATTGATGGCACTAAAACAGCCAATGAAATCGCACTTATTATCCAGAAAATTTTGTTAAATCAAATATAATTAAATAAAAAAAGAAAATTGTAGAATTTCTAAAGAATTTTAATTAAATTTAAAAATATGATTTATAATAAAATATAATTTATTAGCAAATAATTGTCTCTGGACCCTATTTTTAAGGTTTAAGAAGCATAAAATATAATTCAACAACTATGAGAAAAAGAAACAAAATTGCTTTAATTGGTGCTGGCAATATTGGCGGAACTTTGGCCCATTTAGCTGGTTTAAAAAATCTTGGTGATATTGTGGTTTTAGATGTAAATCAAGGCACTGCGCAAGGCAAAGCACTTGATATTGAGCAATCTTCTGTGATTGAAAATTTCGATTCTTATATTACCGGAACTGATAATTATAAAGATATTGAAGGTGCCGATGTTGTGATTGTTACCGCTGGGATTGCGCGCAAGCCTAGTATGAGTCGCGATGATCTTTTAGCAACCAATACCGCAATTATTAAAACTGTGGCTGAGGGTATCAAAGAATACGCCCCTAAAGCTTTTGTGATAGTTATTACCAACCCACTTGATGCAATGGTTTATGTGATGCAAAAAATTTCCAACTTACCCGCAAATAAAGTTGTTGGTATGGCTGGAGTTCTCGATTCTGCTCGCTTCGGATTATTTTTGGCGCGTGAATTTAATATATCCGTTGAAGATGTAAATTGCTTTGTTTTAGGTGGCCATGGTGATACAATGGTGCCATTAACCCGCTATTCATCTGTTGCGGGCATTCCTATCCCTGATTTAATTGAGATGGGTTGGACAACAAAAACTAAAATCGATGAAATAGTGCAACGCACGCGCGACGGTGGTGCTGAGATCGTCAAACTTTTAGGCAATGGCTCGGCATTTTACGCTCCAGCTGCATCAGCAATTTTAATGGCTGAAAGCTATCTTTTTGACAAAAGAAAAATCCTTCCTGTTGCTGCGCAATTAAATGGCGAATATGGCGTTAAAGGCTTATATATCGGGGTTCCGGCTATTATTGGAAAAAATGGCGTTGAAAAAATCATTGAAGTAAAATTAAACACTCAAGAATTAACAATGTTTAATCGCTCCGTAGAATCAGTGAAAAAGCTAGTTGCTGACACTGCAATCTAAATCGCCCCACAAAATGGCTTTGGCAGAATTAAAAAAAGGTCGCCTGATTTTTGTTTATTTTTCAATTATTGCAGCTTTTGCAGCAATAATTCTACGCCTGTGCTATTTGGCTGCCTCGGGAGATAAAGTTAATATCAGTTTCAAATATGATCAGAAATTGCATAAAAGGGGGGAAATTGTTGATCGAAATGGCGTTTTAGTGGCCACTGATTTAAAAACAAAATCGCTATATGTTAGTACAATTTTAGTTAAGGATGCGCGCCTTATAGCTAAAGGCCTATCAATGGTTTTTGACGATTTAAATGAGCAAGAAATTTTCAACAAAATTAATGATAAAAACCGCAGAAATCGTAGTTCGAATGGGTGGATTTTAATTAAGCGCAATGTTACTCCTGCACAAGAAGAGCGCGTCACTAACCTTAAAATAGCTGGCCTGCTTTTTGAGGATGATCGCATCCGAGTTTACCCTCAAAGATCAATTTTATCACATCTTGTAGGTTATGTAGATCTTGATCGCAAAGGGCTTGCAGGCATTGAGATGCAGTATGATAAACAATTATTAAATGAAGATGAAAAAATCATTTTAGCCGCTGATGTAAGAGTGCAAGATATTCTTAACAATGAGCTTATAACTGGTCTTGAAGAATTTAAAGCTAAGGCTGCTGCCGGCATTGTACTCGATGTTACAAATGGTGAAATTTTAGCATTATCTTCGCTACCCAGCTTTGATCCTAATCTACAACAAGATGCTTCGGCAGATGAGCGCTTTAACCGCGTCACCAACGGCGTCTACGAACTGGGATCAATATTTAAAATATTCACTAACGCCATCGCTTTTGAAAAAAATCTTGTTAAAATGAACGACATTTATAACGTCGCCGATCCAATAAAATACGGGCGCTTCACCATTCGTGATGACCACCCATTTAAAGGCGAAATGACAGTTGACGAAATTTTTTCACATTCTTCAAATATCGGCACTGTGCAAATTGCACAAAAAATAGGAGTTGATAATCAGCGCGATTTTCTTGATGAGTTAGGCTTTTTGAAAAAAATCAAAGTAGATTTTCCAGGGCTTGGTAGGCCAATTTATCCAAAATTATGGCGCGACATCAATTTATATACGATCTCTTATGGACATGGCATAGCTATCACGCCTTTACATATTGCGATCGCTACAGCAGCAATGGCCAATGGCGGCATCTTGTACAATCCTTCTTTCTTAAAATTAAATGAGCAACCTTCTGGCAAGCGCGTAATCAAAGAATCAACCTCGGCAATTATGCGCCAAATGCTGCGCAATGTTGCCCTTGAAGGAACCGGACGCTATGCTGATATTGAAGGTTATGAGGTTGGAGGAAAAACTGGCACCGCCAACAAAGCAGAAAGCGGTGGCTATAATGAACGCACCACCATCGCTTCTTTTATCGCGGTTTTCCCAATTTCTGAGCCGCGTTATCTAGTTTATGTGGTGTTTGATCATCCAAATTATACTTTTAACACCGGCGGCATGGTTGCAGCTCCTGTTGCGGGTAGAGTGGTTAAAAATATTGCCCCGATAGTTGGCGTTTATCCTCGTTAAATTTATGCCATTTTCTAATTATGATAAAAAACTGCTGCGACATAATTTTTATGCTATAGCAGTAGCGAGGATAATTCCGCAAGAAATAGCAATATTTAATGAACGCATTTCATTTTTCATAGGGATAAAAATTTTAGCATTAGCCTTTGATACCACTATTTCTGGCACGCCGGCACTTTCTTTACCAAATAAAATTATATCATTTTTTTTAAACTTAAATTGCTGCAGAGGTTGATCTCCTTTGGTTGTCGCCAAAATTAAACGACGATTTTTAGCAATAATTTCATGCAAAAAAAACTCTTCGAATGAAGAATGACGCACTATCTCGACATATTCTATATAATCAAGGGCTGATTTTTTTATACGTTGAATATCAAATGGAAATCCACAAGGCTCAATCACATGCAAAACCGCGCCAAGACAAGCACAAGTGCGGATTATCGTACCAACATTTCCTGCGATTTCAGGCTGATATAAAGCAATTTCTGGCATAAATTTATCAAATTTAGAATTCACTCCTCGTCTTAAAGGCAATATTGATAGTACCCTCATCCAAATAATCTAACTCACTTCCAAGCGGTATTCCGTAAGTTAAACGCGTGATTTTTACATTATATTCTTTAAGGTTTTCAGTAAGAAAATGGGCCGTCGTTTGACCATCAATAGTAGCACTAGTTGCGATAATTATTTCACGCGCCATATCGCTGCGCAACCGATTATGTAAGGCTTGCAGGTTTAGATCTTCAATTGTAGTACCACTAATTGCGGATAATTTTCCTCCCAAAACATGGTATTTACCACGAAAAATCTCACTGCGCTCAATTGCCCATAAATCTGCAACCTCTTCAACAATACAAATTAGTTGCGAATCGCGCTTTGGATTTTTGCAGATATAACATATCTCACCTTCATCAAAATTACCACAGATTTTACATTTGTGGACCCTTGAATTTAAGGCTTGTAAACCTTCAATTAAAGGTGATAATAATTTTTGCTTATTACTAACCAGATGCAAAACAATACGTTTGGCAATACGCGGCCCAAGTCCCGGAAGCTTGGAAAGAGCCTTACTGATTTGATCAATTAAATTTTGTTCCATTTATATATTAGATTTGTTAACAGTTTCTAAGCAGTATTTTCTAGCTTTAACATAAGATTTTCATTTATTAATTTAAAAAAAATAAATTAATATAATATTGATCAACAGACTTTTTTAGGTTGTTATATCATATTAACGTTCAAAAAATTACTAATTATTACAATGATTTATCGATTTTAGCGACCTATAAATTTATTTACGCAAAGCACAATTCGCATCCACTAAATATTTGTAAGTAACCAACTGCTCCAACCCCACGGGACCTCGCGCATGTAGCTTTCCTGTAGATATACCAACTTCGGCACCAAGCCCAAATTCACCTCCATCAGCAAATTGTGTTGAAGTATTATGCATGACAATTGCCGAATTTATTTGTGCGAAAAATTTTTGAGCAGCTTCTAAATCTTCAGTCACGATAGATTCAGTATGAGCAGAGCTGTATTTATTGATGTGATTAATAGCTTCATCAAGATTTTTTACAATTTTTATCGAAATAATTTTATCAAGATATTCAGTATAATAATCTTTTTTAATCGCCGGTTTTATTCGCAAATCTAATGCCTGTGCAGCCTTATCTCCACGCATTTCGCAACCATTTATATAAAGATCGTGCGCAAGTAATGGCAAAATTTCTTTAGCAATTTTTTTATCAATTAACAAAGATTCGGTAGCACCACAAATGCCCGTGCGACGTAGCTTTGCATTGAGCAGAATTTTTCGTGCTTTTTCGCAATCAGCTTTTTGATGAATATAAGTATGACAATTGCCATCTAGGTGCTTAAATACTGGTATCTTGGTACTTTTCATCACTGCTTCAATCAATGATTTTCCACCCCTTGGTATCACCACATCGATATAATTATCCATTTTTAACAACCATTTTACATAATCGCGATTAGTGCTATCAACCAATTGCACCATATTTTGATTAACACCAAATTTTTTTAAGGATTCGCGAAAAATATCAACCAAAATTCTTGCCGAGTTAATAGTTTCAGAACCGGCACGCAAAATAACAGCATTACCAGATTTAAGCGCTAGAGCCGCAATATCTAAAGCCACATTTGGGCGCGATTCAAATATTGCCAATAAAACACCAATCTCAACAGTTATACGACGAATATTTAGACCATTATCACGCTTGGTTTGATAAAGAATTTTACCAGTTGGATCATCAAGTGCGATAATATCTTCAAGCGATATGGCAAGAGCGTTGATACGGTTTTCATCGAGCAATAAACGATCAAGTTTCGACTGTTCAATTTTATTTTCTTTAGCTAAATTTATATCTTGTGAATTAATTTTGATAATCTCACCAGACCTTGATTTTATTGACTTCGCAACATCTAATAAAATTTCATTTTTGGTTTTTGTATCAATACCACCAACAAATTTATTAATATTTTTATGCGAATCACTCAATGCCTGCTTGGCTTCAAGACATAATTTTAGAACCATTGACTTTATGCTACTCATAAAAGAAATTCGATTATTGGTAAAAATATAATCGTAATGACAACAACTAGGCTTGTCAATATTAGGCTTGCAGATGAATCAATTTTGTAGGCCAAATATCGATCATGCTCACATCTTAACGAAAAGCCATCTGCTGGCATTTTTTTATGATCATCGCCTGAATTTGTAAGGCAGACAATTTCATTTTGAAGCTTTAATTCGTCTTTTTTAGATAATAATTCTGCTGAGTTTTCATTATCAAGCCCTGATTTCTGTAGATCTGAAGCTGAATTTATTTTTTTTATTCGAAATTTAGATTTGTTTTTTGATGATGAATTTTTTGCAATATTTTTATCTAAGCTATCTGGCTTATCACTTAGAGAATCAGGTCTTGCGAATATTGTAACAAATATTTTCCCAAAGAATAATAATAAATATAAAAAATTTAACAAATAAACCAGAATAGCTATATTTAAATCATTGCGCAAAATTGTTTTTAACAAAGAAAATTTTTCAATCATTGCTACCGATGGAACTAGACCCAGCAAGCACAAAGCCAAAAACAGCATTAGAGACGAACTCACTTTCATATCATAAAATAAACCATTCAAATCTTTGTTTTGGGCTTTTTTAAGATATAAAATTAAGTTAGAAAAAATGATAAACATTATAATCGTAACCAACATAAAATTGCGCAAAGCAACGCTAACCCTGTTTTCATCATATAAGATAAAAACAAAAATTGTAAAAATTGCAAAGATAAATTGACCGTGAAATAAATAGAAAAAAACCATCTTAAAATCTCGACTTTGCAGCAATAAATAAGCCAGAATTCCAATATTTATCAAGAAAAATAGCGAAAAAATCTCAAAATTTAATTTAAAAATAATTGCCGAAAAAGTTGCAAAACCAAAAATTTCTTCAGCAATCTTGATAAACATAAAAAGCTTTATAAACCCATAAAATAAGGCCAGATTAACATAATTTGCAATGGGATCAAAAATGTGATTGTTATAATATAACAAATAAAAAGGCAAAAAAATCGTAATAAAAATTGTGCCAAAATATAATAAAAAAAGAATAATTAATTGTATGTGATTAAGATTTTCTAGGATCCCCGCCTTTGAAAAATTTATCTGCCCTGCAAAAACTATTGTTAAAAATATAGCAAAAAATAAAAATAATGGTTCAAATAAAATTGTTAAAAATAAAATTTGACTTTTTTTGTTTATATTTTTTATAAAAGTTTTTACTATCAAAAAATAATGCCCCAAAACCGCGAAATTAAAGAAAAAAAGCAATGTCAGAGCGTTTTCAGAAATTATCAAAAAATTAAATATTAATATAAAAATCGCTAGAAATTTTTGTGTTAAAACTGCATTTTTACTCTCATCATATTCATAAAAACGTTGAATATAAAAACTAAAAATTAACCAAATAAAATTTAATAAAACTAGGCTTAGAATATTGGATTTATTGATTATAAAGGCCAAAGCAATATCTTTATTAAAGCTGATTATTTCAAAATATTGCTCATTTTTTAATTTACTGAAAATGCCTATTAATATTGTTAAAAACAATATCGGAATAATTTTATTAAACCTCCCAAGCCTTGAATTTGCTGATATACAACAGTTTAACAAAGGCAATATTATTAAAAAACAAAATAATAAATTCATAATTTAAAAGCCCAAAAAGATAGTTTTTCTAGAAAATCAGCATTAAAAATCAAGAAATAACTGATAACAACAATCAGCCAAAATGATAATAGATAAAACCAATAATTACTTGCATCAACTGCAGTTTTTTCTTGACTATTTTTGATGCCAAAAAATAATATTTTTGCCATTTTTATACCAAAAATAAATAAGATTATATTAGTAATTGCCAATGCAAGATAAACCAGCGAATTAACAATCTCCGAGCCATTGTTTGATAACGCCAAAACCAAATTTAAATTGCCAAAAAATAAAAACGTGAAGGGAAAAGCTGTAACAAAAATCAATAGAAATTTTAACGGAATTAATAAACTAGAACTCGCCTTCATCTTAGAACTTGGCGCGATTAGAAATATTTTATTGATCAAAGAAGTATTAAATTTTCTCTTTAAAAAAGTGGCAAAAATAAATAAAAATAAATTTATTAAGTTAAAATTTATCCAATAAAAAAATGCAGCCTGCATAGCCTTCTGGCTGTTGAGCGCAAGACAAATTAAAATCAAAGCAAAATTATTAAGACAGAAATATATTGCAATTAATTTGAAATGTTTGGTTTGATAAATTCTTAGAATTGTATAAATCATCAGCGAACATGCGCCAATTATAAGCAGAGTAGTGATTAGAATATTAGAAAAAAATAAATAAGAAAATTTTATAGCTAAAAAAATACCAATATTTGCCTTGATAAAAAGTGAATCAACCGAAAAAAAATTGGCAAATAAATTCGAATTTTTAAGATTTTCAAAATACAACCAGAATGGGAAAAATTTTATCACCAAGCCACAAGATATAAGGCTTGCAATGATTGTAAAAAATTTGACATTTTGCGTTTGAAGCAAGTTTTTATGGATAATATCCAAATTTACAGTATCGTAAATCAAATAAATTGCCAAAAAACTTAGCAAGATCAATAAAGATGCAGCCGCGTTTGAAAAAAAATAGCGTAAAGACAATTTAGCAATATCACTATTTTTTGCAATTGAAAAAATAGCAAGGAAACTACAGCTATATATCTCTAGAAACAAATATAAATTAAGCAAATTATTAGTAGTAAGAATACCTATCAAAGAAAATAAATGCAACAAATATACCGAATAAAAAATTTTGCTATTTTTTTCATCAAGAAAAATTCTTATATCCTCTTGATAATAAAACAAAATGATTAATTTTTGTAGAATTATAACCACAAGAAAGCTAGACACAAGCGCATCCAAGCGAAATTCTAGGCCGAGAGAAAGTGGCGTTAACTCAAAATCATTAAAGATTGGTTGCTTAGCAATTATTAATGTAAAATTTTCACTAACTAACAGCAAAAGCAGCACTAGACAAGCATTTGTGAGCCAAAATGATAATTGTTTCGTTTCAAGAAGTTGACAAAGCAATGAGCATAAAAGGGGTAAAAAAATAATAAAATATGCAGCGCTATTTATGCTCATTAACAAAGATATTGGCAAAGATATTGGCAAAGATATTTGATGTTTATTTGCCTTTTTTATCCATCAAATCAACAAAATCACTAAACAAATAAAAACTATCGGATGGTCCAGGTGAGCTCTCGGGGTGATATTGCACCGAGAAAGCTGGCGCATCCTTTAATCTTAAGCCTTCAACCGATTTATCAAAAAGCGAAATATGGGTAATTTCGGCATTTTGCGGCATTGAATCTGACTTGACAGCAAAGCCATGATTTTGGCTGGTAATTTCTACTTTTTGCGTTAGCAAATTTTGTACCGGATGATTAGCGCCACGATGCCCTTGATGCATTTTTTCGGTTTTAGCGCCAATAGCAAGTGCCAATAACTGATGGCCTAAACATATACCAAATAAAGGCATTTTGCGCTTGATTAATTCTTGTATTATTGGAATCGCGTATTTACCGGTAGCCGCAGGATCCCCCGGACCATTTGATAAAAACACGCCATCTGGTTTAAATGATAAAATTTCATCAATTGTGGCTTTCGCACTTACAACCTCAACGTTGCAACCTAATTCAGTAAGGCAGCGCAAAATATTTAATTTTGCACCATAATCAATGGCTACAACTTTAAATTTTTTCTGTGAAATTCTATTATAAGCATTATTTTTTTGATACCACCTACCCTCATCTTTCCAGTTGAATTGACATTTTTGACTAGCTTCATAAGCCAATTCTACACCATTTAAATCACCTAATTTTTTTATATCCACAATAGTTTGAGCGATAATTTTTTCATCAATTTCATCTAAATAAATTATGGCAACAGTCTTAGCACCGCCAGCGCGGATCAGTTTTGTAATTTTACGCGTATCAACACCAGAAATGCCCGTCAAACTATGATCTTCAAGCCATTTGTTAAAATGTTTTTGCGAACGATAATTTGAAGGATTAGTGATATCTTCGCGAACAATAAGGCCGCGCGCTTGAGGCTTTTTTCCTTCAATATCATCATCATTCGTGCCAATATTGCCAATATGAGGGAAGGTAAAATTGATAATTTGTCCTAAATATGAAGGATCAGTCAGAATCTCTTGATATCCCGTAATTGCAGTATTAAAGCAGATTTCACCAGTAACAATGGCTTTTTTTCCAATACCATATCCATAAAAATATGCACCGTCAGGAAAAACTAGAATTGCGTTTTTAGTCGAAAAGATCATTATGGAAGCCTAAGATATTCTTATTTTAAAATATTTTAGTTTTTGATAAATTTAAAAAAATCAAAACTTAAAACTTCTATAGTTTAATATAATAAACCTATTTTTGCAATAAAAATGAAGGATAAAATTAAAGTTAGTCTCGATAAAAATAGTTACGACATTTTAATCGGCTCTAAAATGATCGATGATTTAAGCGGTTTTCTAGCTCAAAAGCACTATAGCAAAATCTTTATTATCACAGATACAAATGTTGCTAAATTGTATCTTGATGACCTAAAACAAAAGCTCAGTACCTTTGCGGTTAAGTCGATTATTATTGCCAATGGCGAAAATAGCAAAAATTTTGCCAATCTTGAAAATATTTGTGAAGAAATTCTTAAAAATAATATCGATCGCAAATCCTTGCTAATCGCGCTTGGAGGCGGAGTTGTTGGCGATTTGACTGGTTTTGTAGCCAGCATTCTATTGCGTGGCATCGATTTTATCCAAATCCCCACCACCCTATTGGCTTGTGTAGATAGCTCGGTTGGCGGCAAAACCGCTATCAATAGTAAATCTGGCAAAAATTTAATTGGCAGTTTTTATCAACCAAAATTAGTGATTTGTGATCTCGATTTTCTCACGACTCTACCTCTACGTGAGCTTAGAGCGGGATATGCCGAAGTGCTAAAATATGGCTTAATTGAAGATCGTAATTTCTTTGATTATCTAAATAAAAATATCGATAAAATTTTAGCCAAAGATACTAAATCCCTTCATTATATCATCAAAAAATCATGCGAAATTAAAGCTAAAATAGTTGCTCTGGATGAAAAAGAGAGTAATATTCGCGCTTTATTAAATTTTGGCCATACTTTTGGCCATGTTTTTGAAATCGAAACTAATTATTCAGATAAATTATTGCATGGAGAAGCAGTAGCAATCGGCATGCTAATGGCAGCTAGAATGTCGCAAAATCTTGCTCTGCTTAATGATAATGATTATCAACTAATTGCTTCCCACATCAACAAATCTGGCCTTAATATCAATTTATCACAAATTTTATCTGATATTGATATCAATAAATTTGTGCAACATCTTTACAAAGACAAAAAAACTGAAAATGGTCTGCTAACCTTTATTTTATTGACTAAAATCGGCGCAGCTACAATTAAAAAAGGCATTTCAGAAGAAGAATTTACCACAACGGTAAAAAGTTTCTTGATAAGCCACAACTAATACTTGCATTTTCAACAAGATTATTGCAATATATGCCAAATATAGTCGCCTGCGTGATGGAATGGTAGACATAACGGACTTAAAATCCGTGGGGCCTAAAGCCCTTGCCGGTTCAAGTCCGGCCGCAGGTACCATATGATTCACTCAACTTCTTCTAACTTAAATGAATTGGCGGCAAAAATTAACCAAGTTGTTGAGTTTGATTTTTATAGCAATTGCAGTTGCTGCTTGTAAGGGAGAAGGCTGTATCGAGCCCGATGAATTTGATAATGATTATATTCAAGTAGACTCAAATCCAACTGATGATGGTATTTTTGGATCATATGATCATGTAAATGGGGGGCAAACTGCTGAGTGGCATCAAACTGGCCTAACTTCAAATGGCGAGGGATTTCTCATACATGTCTCTGGCTCTTGGGCCCCTTGGTATGGCAGCATGATGACTCAAAAAAAACTCAATCAGCTAAAACGTTGTGAATTTTGCGCTAAGCGAAGGGATGATCCCAATGAAAGCTGCATATGTTATAAAAATCAGAAACCACTAAAAAAAGAAAATTACGGCATTGAGCCGTTTCAAGAATGCGATATTGAGAGCCTCAATAATGATGCCACACAATGTACATGCACTACTAAAAATGGCAAAGTTACCGATTATGGGGTTTTTCATTTCCCTCTAACTTATTATGCCGATGATCACCACATAAAACTGCCCGATGAGCAGCATGACCCGTGCAAATATGATCGCGGCATGGGTTTATATATAGGGCTTTTTGGAAATAGCGGCAACCAAATGCCTATAAGGGTTTATCATCTTTTTTCTGAAGAAGAAATATGTCCAATTACTCTAAATTCTGATGGGCAATGTATAGATGAAAATGGCATTAATCGCACAAAATATGTTTTTCGTAGCGCTAACAACCGTATTTTTATCAAAGATGATTTAGCTGGCAATGATGGTACTGATACCAATGCTGGCGACGATATATTCCATAAACCTAATGAGCATGTAAAATTTATAATTCACGATCGCTATTATTCAGATAATTATGGTAGTTATAATATTTCGATTCTTAAAGGCGTATGGCGCGATGGCGACACTGGATTGCTAGAATTTTTAGTTAAAATGGTTGAAGATTCTTTATTGGGGAAAATTGATAAAAATGGCCAAAGACAAGGTAGCGTAATTGAATTTATGTATAAAGCAGTTGTGCAAGACATGTATTTTGGCGCAATCTTGCAAATGTGTCTCGTGTTATACATAGCCTTCTATGGTATTGCGGTACTTATCGGTATAGCAGAAATCAATAAAAAACAAATTTATGGTCGAGTTTTAAAAGTTGGATTAATAATTTTATTCACAACGGCAAGCAGTTGGAATTTTTACAACCAAATTATAGTTGGGTTTTTCAAAGACAGCATGGATTTTTTAATAAATTTTGTCACTAATTTCGCCGAAAGCAATATTGATGAAAACAATCCTCTGCGCGTTGCGCAAATGGCCGCCGAATCACAAACGGGAAGCTCTTCACGTTTTGCCTATATCGATAATATGATCAAAACCTTGTTCTCTCTAAATGTTACCAAAAAAATCTGGGGATTATTTTTTACAGGCGGAATTCTCTATATCATCCTGATTTACGTGTTAATTTTTGGCTTTCTTTATGTGATGTTGCTAGCCGCATCAATATATATTGTAACCCTGATGAAATTGATTTTTGTATTAGCTTTGGGTCCAATTTTTATCGCTTTCACATTATTTGGTCAAACCTTGGAATCATTTAAAAAATGGCTGGCATTTCTAGGGGCAAGGTCATTAGAGATAATAATACTTTTTTTATTACTTTACACTTTTGTAATGATCATTGATCGGCGCTTTGTTGAACTTTTATCTTATCGGGTATGCTGGGAAACTATCATATTTGGTATTTTTCCACTCAATATATTAAAATCACATAGTGATCGTAGCTTTGTAAGTTGGATGCATGATATTTCTACAATTGCAGGATTGTTATTTATGACTTATCTGGTAATTCAACAGATTCCAACTCTGTCAGGTGGCCTTATAAGTATTGGCGGAAACGATGGCGGTGGCGTTGATGACGGTGGTCATAACAAACAATCTCTAAGCACCAACTCTATTGCAGGTAAATTCATGAGCAATATCGGAACTCTTGCCACCGGATCATTAAGCATCGCAACAAAAGATATTTTAGCTCCTAGTTTCAGAGTTGGACGATATGTAACTAGAAAAATGGGAATCTCTGGCGCTATTGATTCAATTGGCGAAAAAATTCCATTTCGTGGACCGCGTACCATTTTGCGTGACATGATGATTGATGAGGCAATTAAACGTGCGAAAAAAGCCGCCCTCGCAAAAGGCCTAACTGCAGGAACTAAAGAATTTGATAAAGAGGTACGCAGCCATTTCTACAAAAACAGTGTTGATGGTGGCATGCAAGCTTGGATGTTCCAAAATAAAAATAAAAGTGCCTTTTTGGACATGACTGAAAAAAATATCAGCGCACGTCTTGAAAAAAAACTAGTAAAAGAACCGCTTAAAAAATTTATAAAAGATCGAGCCAAAGCAATAAAAAGAATGGATCCAAAAGATATTCCGCTAGGAAAAGACATGAATCAAAAGCTTAAAGAAGATGCAAGACAATGGGCAGAAAAGAGTCTTATAGGTGGCGCAGCAAGTATTAATGGCCACTTACACGATCTAAAAGGATTTTTGACGCAAAAAGGTTCACTATCAAGCACAGAGGCCGCTAAATTATTCGCATCAAATCAATCACTTAAAGATAGATATTTAGAACATCTCAAAGATAAAGAACTAAAACATCGTGGAAACGCTCTTCAAAGAGCTTTTCGTCTCGATCCGCATAGTAAACAACAAAATTTTGTGCGCCGAGTTAATTATCAAGAAAAACAAAATAACGCAAATTTTGGCACCCTAGGTTCGATTGTAAGTCAAATGGGGGTTGATCCTAATAAAAAAGCTCATCAAAGAGTTAACCTGCTTGATGTGCGCAATTTCAAGGATACCACAGAAACTTCAGTTGCCAGTATGGCGCGCGATTATTTAGTCAATGGTAGAACCGCGTTAGATAAGGAGGATTTAAAAAATTATTATAATAAAAAATTGACCGATCATCAAAATGACAATTATGGTGCCCTGCTTCGCCAAAAACGAGAAAAGAAATTATCCGAAATTGACAAAAAACGCGAGGATTATAAAAAAATATTTGCCGATCAAATAACTAGAGAAGCGCGCAGCAAAAAAGACGATCACGAATATCGCGATAATGCTAGAGCGAAATATGAAGCATTATTACAAAGACATCTTGAGGCACAAAAAGAAGCAATTAATAACCCTGATATGGTTAGAAAAATGGGTGGATATGAAGCATTAAGAGACGGCATGATTAGCTTCGATGGTGAAACATTATTTGAAGCAAAAACACGTTATGAAGCATTGGGTTTTGGAGCTTCAACAGCAGGAACATTAATGGATCAAGGCCCTCAAGACCAGACTCTCAAGCAACATCACGACACTGTTCTTGCGCAAATGCAAGCTGAAAAAGAAAATTTTGCTCGACAAGCAGAAGAAACTGAGTGCCTACTTGCAGCTCAACAAATGGCCGAAGCAAAAATTGCATTTGAAGCCATGCAAAATCCTGATGATATGTTCCAATTTGGCTCATCAATCGAAAAGGCCCTTGTAGTTCAATCTTCATCAATTACCCCAGAAGCCTCTAACATTCTCCTTGGCCAAAGTCAAACTAAAATTGATACCACAGATTATGCTATGATTATGAATTGTGAAAGCGAAAAAAGTCGCGCTGATTCACTTGCTAGGATGAAAAAATTTGAAAAAGCATTTAAAGAGCATGAGCTTAACGCCGCTGAAGATGCAAATGAAAAAAGGCGTTTGAGCCAAGAAATTAGTAGTCTCGATAGCGAAATTTCTAACGCCGAAAGAAAAAGTGAGGCCATTGCACAACAAATAAATAATTTAAAACAAGCGCAACCATCTTAGAAAAACTCTTGAAAATTGATTTTTGATAATTAAATGATTAAAATATCAATAAATTTCTGCAAGAAAACAATTTAAAATGACCAAAAGAGATTATTACGAGATTTTGGGAGTAGCTAAAAACGCCTCCGAAGACGAAATAAAAAAATCCTATCGCAAATTAGCGATGCAATATCACCCAGACCGCAATCCAGGAAACGCTGAGGCTGAAAAAAAATTCAAAGAAGCTACCGAAGCTTATGAAGTATTAAAAGATGCGCAAAAACGTGCTGGCTATGATAATTATGGCCATGCTGGCGCTCAAGGTGGTTTTAGTGGCGCAGGACAAGGGGATTTCAACGGCTTCGATTTTAATGATATTTTTAGCAATTTTAGCGATATTTTTGGCGATTTTGGTGGCTCACAAAAATCATCACGCAAGCGAAGTAGCGCCATTCGTGGCTCAGATGTGCGTTATAATATCGAAATTTCCCTTGCTGAAGCATTCGCCGGCGTCACCAAAAATATCACTTTCACCATCCCCTCGATCTGCTCTACTTGTAATGGCAAAGGCAGTGAAAAAGATGAAAAACCTACAGATTGCACAAGCTGCAAAGGCACAGGAAAAATGCGCATGCAACAAGGATTCTTTATCGTCGAGCGCACTTGCAGCACCTGCCACGGCAGCGGACAGACTATCAAAAACCCATGCAAAACCTGTAAGGGCGAAGGTCGCGTCAATAAAGAAAAAAAGCTCGCCGTTAAGATTCCTTCTGGCGTCGATGATGGCAACAAAATCCGTCTCGCTGGCGAAGGAGAAGCTGGATCACGCGGCGGCGAAGCTGGAGATTTATATGTTTTCATCACTGTTAAAAAACATGAATTTTTCACCCGCGATGAAGATGCAATTTATTGTGAAGCTCCTATTAAATTCACTACCGCAGCACTTGGCGGTTCAATTGAGGTGCCAATAATTGATGGCAGCAAAGCGCAATTAAAAATCCCCGAAGGCACACAAACCAACCAACAGTTTCGTCTCAAATCAAAAGGCATGAGCATCCTTAATTCAGGCGGTAAAAGAGGTGATATGTTTGTAAAAGTATTTGTTGAAACGCCAATAAAATTATCTTTAGAAGAGCGCAATCTGCTTGAAAAACTCGATAATTTAATGCAAGATAAGAGCAATAATCCGCAGTCTGAGAGCTTCTTTAAAAAAGTTAGCGATTTGTTTAGTTGATATTTATTTGTCTGTTTTAACAGACAAATAAATTGATTGATCCCTGTATTCAAAGGTTTTATTAATATTATTTGTCTGATAAAACAGACAAATATATTTTTATCGCTGCGATTTTTTTTGCCTCTGAGAATCAGATTTTAACTGTCCACAGGCAGCCATAACATCATTGCCACGCGTTCTCCTGATTGGCGCCACAAGATTATGTTTTTTAAGAATTTTTTGAAAATGTATAATTGCCTCGTCATCCGATCTTTCAAATCCACAAGGAGTCCATGGATTAAACGGAATCAAATTTATTTTAGCATTTAGATTATATTTTTTTATTAATGAAACCAATCCCAGAGCGTCTTTATCGCGATCATTTATATTTTTTAGCAACACATATTCAAAGGTAATTTTATCTTTAGGATTATCATTATTATAAATTTTACATGCTTTCATTAATTCATCTAAGGGATATTTTTTATTGATAGCCATAATGCTGCTGCGGGTTTGATCATCAGTTGCATGTAGCGAAATAGCTAAACTTGTTTTAATTTCTTTAGACATACGCAAAATCTCAGGAACCAATCCCGACGTAGATATAGTAACACGCCGACGCGATAAAGCTAAACCATCAGTGTCTGTTAAAACAGACACTCCTTTTGCAATATTGTCATAATTATAAAATGGTTCACCCATACCCATAAACACAACATTGGTAAGGCGCGCAGGGCTTTTCCAATCCTGAAGAAGATCTTTAGCCACCATAATTTGTGATATAATTTCTGTCGCTTTTAAATTACGAACTAAAGTTTGAGTTCCGGTGTGACAAAATTTGCAAGATAGCGTGCAACCTACTTGCGACGAAATACACAGGGTTCCACGATTTTCTTCAGGAATAAAAACCATTTCAACTTCATTACCGTCATCATATTTTATCAGCCATTTTCTGGTGCCATCATTAGCGGTTTTATCCATGCTAGTAGCAGGTCGCGACAATATAAAATTTTTGGCTAAAATTTCGCGTGTTTCTTTTGCGATATTAGTCATTTGCGAAAAATCTTGCGCTCCATTTACATAAATCCATTTCCAAATCTGTGTGGCACGAAACGGTTTCTCACCTAGCTTTACAAGCTCTTCGATTAATTGATTTTTGGTGAAACCTATGATGTTTTTCATATTTTAAAATTTGTCAATATCTTTTAAAACCGCTCTGGCTGCCAATCTACAAGATTTTAGAAAATAAAATTATACTAATTTATTTAATCAAAACTAATCCTCGGATCCACTAATTTGTAAGTAAGATCGCTTATTATATTAACTAACAAACCAATCAAAGTAAAGAAATAAAGCGTAGCAAACATCACCGGATAATCGCGCGAAATAGCCGCCTCGTAGCCCAGAAGGCCCAAACCATCAAGTGAAAAAATGATTTCAATCAACATCGATCCAGTAAATAATATACCAACAAAAGCGGCTGGAATGCCTGCTATCACTATCATCATAGCATTACGAAAAATGTGAGAATATAATACTTGTTTTTGCCGCAAACCTTTGGCATAAGCAGTTAAAACATATTGTTTGTTGATTTCTTCTAAAAATGAGTTTTTACAAAAAAAAGTTAATGAGGCAAAGCCACTTACAACCATGCTGGTTATCGGCAATATTAAATGCCAAAAATAATCGATGATTTTTTGCAACCAGTTGAGTTCGTCAAAATTGTGTGAAACCAAGCCTCGCAACGGAAAAATGTTTATAAAATTGCCACCAGCAAATAATGCTATCAATAAAATAGCAAATAAAAAAGATGGTATTGCATGCCCCACACTTACAACCACGCTAGTTGCTACATCAAAGTGAGAACCATCACTCAAAGCCTTTTTTATACCTAGAGGGATCGAAATAAGATAGATTAATAAAGTGGTCCAAAGGCCTAACGATATTGATACCGGCAATTTTTCAATAACCAAATCAACCACTTTTTTATCTTGATAAAAACTTTCACCAAAATCAAATAAAATCAGTTTTTTTAACATCAGCCAAAAGCGCTGCCATAAAGGCAGATCAAAGCCGTAAAGCTTTTGTATTTTAGTAATTATTTCAGCATCGACACCCTGCGAAGCGCGATATTTACTATCCGAAATCTGCATAGTTTTAGAAGCCAGCAAATCAATATTAACAGACTCTTGGCTAATTTTATTAGCATGATTAAGTTGCGCAAGAAATCTCTCGACAGGCCCACCAGGAGCGGTTTGCACAATTAAAAAATTCACCAAAATTATAAAAAATAATGTTGGAAAAATTAACAAAATACGTTTTGCTAGATAGATATACATCAAAAAGTTATATTTTAAATTTTTTATGTTATGATATTCTAAATTATTCTAAATTTAATTTTAAATAAGATTATGAAAAAAAATTTGTTGGTAATCGATGATGACACAAGGCTGCGCAACTTGCTTGGCAAATTTCTTGAAGAAAATGATTTTGGTATAATGTTAGCTAAAGATACGGCTGAGGCCCGCGAAATACTTGCAAACAACCAATTTGATTTGCTGATTGTAGATGTTATGATGCCAATTGAAAACGGCATTGATTTTACACGCTCTTTTAAAAATGATTCAAATGTTCCGGTGTTGATTTTGACTGCCCGCGGCGAGCCTTCTGACCGCATCAAGGGCTTAGAAGTTGGCGCAGATGATTATCTCGCTAAACCTTTTGAGCCTCAAGAATTATTACTACGAATAAATAATATTTTAAGACGCAATAATTTTCAAAATGCCGCTAAAACAGATGATTCAGCACTCTGTCGCTTTGGTGATTTTAGTTTCAGCTTTAATCAATCGCGTTTAAAAAAGTTCCAAGATTTTATTCATCTCACCGAAAGTGAAGCAAAAATTTTAGCGGTTCTATGTCGACATAAAGGATCAGTTGTAAATCGCGATATCCTATCCGAGCTATGCGGTGGCATTGATGCTCGCAGTATTGACGTACAAATTACACGTATTAGGCGCAAGATTGAAATAAATCCTAAACAGCCTCAATTCTTACAGACCGTTAGAAATCAGGGTTATATCTTACATGATTGATTGTCTGTTTTAATTGACACTTTATCTTATAAATACTCTATTTTAGAACATAAAATAATTTTAATGTAATATATAATTTACACTAAAAGATTTTTGTTATCTATTTTAAAGATTAAACATAAATAATTGTCTGTTTTATCATACAAATTAAATTGATTATTATTGCCAAACCTTTATTCATCTATAATCATAGCGTTGCAATAAAGATAAATGTCAATTAAAACAGACAATTATCTTACAAAGCCTTTATTTTCAGCATGATTTAAAGATATGTGTAAATTAAATATTACAATTAATCTATCTTACGCGCCTCATCCAGCAACATATTTGCAATACCATCCACCACTTTAAAAGCCAGTCTTGATTCATAACAAATCAACTCATTCGCAATTTTATCATAGGTCAAATCACCTTTACATAAAGGGCAGACCAATATTTCTAATAATTCAGGGGCCAATTCTTTTGTCATAAAAATGTTGAAATTCTTTAAATTTAGCTTATTATAGGCTTTTTAAATCATAAGCATAAGCCATTATCAGCAAAAATGCAAAATTTAATTAAGCCTCTTATTATTGGCATTATTGGCGGCGGTCAATTAGGACGGATGATGAGCCACGCGGCGCAAAATCTGGGCTATAAAACAGTAATTTTCTGTGATCACCATGAATCACCCGCCAAATTAACTACAAATCAGGCCATTACCGCTGATTATTCTGATTTTCAAGCCTTGCAAAAATTTGCACAAAAAATTGATATTGCAACTTTTGAATTTGAAAATATTCCTTCACAAACTGTTGAATTTTTAAATCAGTTCAAACCTGTGTATCCAAGTGCCGATGTGCTTAAAACCACACAGAATCGCCTATTTGAAAAAAGATTCTTAAATAAAATTGGCGTTGATACTGCTCAATTTGCAGCAATTAATAACCTAGAAGATTTACTTAATAATTTACAAATTTTTGGCAAAGCGATTTTAAAAACTGCTACATTGGGTTATGATGGCAAGGGGCAGTTTGTCCTAGAAAATCAATCTCAGGCGCATGATGTATGGCAAAAACTTTATCCTCAGCTAAACCCAGATAATCCTGCCTTAATTTTAGAAAAGTTCTGTCCATTTTTAAGCGAAATTTCAGTGATTGTGGCAAGATCAACTAATGGCGAAGTAGCTTGTTATAAGCCGTTAACCAATATTCATAAAAATGGCATCTTGGATAAAAGTATTTATCCGGCGCAAATTTCCGATCAAACTAAAATTAAAGCACAACAAATTGCTATCAACATCGCCAAAAACCTTGATTTACAAGGTGTCTTGGCTGTTGAATTTTTTGTTATGCCGCAAGAAAAATTATTGGTTAATGAGTTAGCGCCACGCCCTCATAATTCGGGCCATTTCTCAATGAATGCCAACAACACTTCGCAATTCGAGCAAGTGATCCGAGCCATTACTGGTCTGCCTTTAGGCGATACAGAATTTCACTCAACTGGCTACATGAAAAATCTTATTGGCGATGAAGTAAATAATCTTAAAGATTTTCTTGCAAATAAAAATGCAAAAATCCATCTTTATGATAAGATTGGGGCCAAAATTGGTCGCAAAATGGGTCACGTTAATATTTTACAAAAACCGTAATGAGATTTCCTTATCTTATTGGGTCAGTTTTAAAATCATCATCTATCAAAATTGGTGGCAGCGAAACTAGATTTTTTCTTCCCGAATATTATTTCGCTTTACAACAAGCCTTTAAAAGCAATAATTTATTGGTAGAAGCTTTATTTTCATTAGAAGATCCGGGCGCACCACATTTTGAGGAAAGTGCACAAAAAATGCAACAAATTATTCAGGCTGCATCTTTTTCAAATACGCTTAAGAAAGTTTCCTTTAGCACTGGTATTGCTGGCCAAACGGTTGCTGAATTTTGTAGACAATCGAAATCAACAATTGCAGAAATTTCGTTAAAAAATATTCCTTCGATAGATTCACATAAAATTACTTTACCGGAATCAGTTAGATCTTTGTCTTTGTGCGCCTCCATCAATGAAAACCATAATGACACATTACTCAGTGTTTTAGAAAATACCAATTTCAATGTTTCCAGATTAAATGTTGAGAGTTATACTGGTAAAGCAAATACAAAACTGCTTGAAGCAATTGCAAATTTTTCTCAAAAAAACTTACCAACCCATATAAATTATCAATCCGCCAATTTTTCTGGCGAAAGAGAAAAATTAATTGAGTTATTTGCAATTTTATTACAGAATCCTAAGTTGGAATATCTAGGAATGCCACTGCCATTTGATAAAGCAATTGAAAACGCAATATTGGCTAGAAACGGCACAACTCCTTTAACCATCTACAATCACGCTCCTAGCCATGAAATTATGTGTAGATACGCTAAAAATTTACTTCCAAATCAACTTACATCTTCTTGCAAACAATAAATTTATAAATCAGATATTTTTACGTATCTTGCAAGAAATTTTTTAGCAATTTAGCGCGCTTCGGATGTTGCAATTTTTTAAGCGCCTTGGCTTCAATCTGCCTAATCCTCTCACGCGTAACCGAAAATTGACGACCAACTTCTTCGAGAGTATGATCAGTTACCATACCAATACCAAAGCGCATACGAAGAACCCTCTCTTCACGCGGAGTAAGTGACGAAAGCATTTGCGCCGTCATTTCTTTAAGCTTAGAATGCGAAGCTGCATCAAAAGGCAATACCGCCGTTTTATCTTCGATAAAATCGCCCAAGATCGAATCCTCATCATCACCCGAAACAGGCGACTCTAAACTAATCGGATCTTTCGATGTACGCAAAACTTTTCGCACTTTATCAACTGGCATCAAAAGTTTATCGGCAATTTCTTGTGCGTCTGGAGCTCGTCCCAACTCTTGTGTAAGTTGACGTGAGGTTTTTACGATTTTATTGATAGTCTCAACCATATGGATTGGAATACGAATCGTGCGCGACTGATCAGCAATAGCGCGGGTTATCGCTTGTCTAATCCACCAAGTTGCATAAGTAGAAAATTTATAACCACGACGATACTCAAATTTATCAACAGCGCGCATCAGGCCAATATTGCCCTCCTGAATCAAATCCAAAAATTGCAAACCACGATTAGTGTATTTTTTAGCAATCGATACCACCAGACGTAGATTAGCTTCGATCATTTCTTTTTTTGCCCTTAATTCACCTTCTTGGCTTCTACGAATATCATTAATCAAAACCTTAAATTCACTTAATTCAAGACCAATAATACGAGCAATTTTATTGATTCTTTCTTGAATTTCACGAATTTTTAGCTCATCATTTTTTGCAAATTCATGCCATTTTTTATCTTTATTTTTATTAAATTCACCAATCCAATTATCACCATCTTTTAAAGCAGAATATTGTTTTAAAAAATCAGCGCGATCAATGCGATAAGAACGAGACATATGTAGCAACGCCACTTCGCTATCAATCACTTTTTTATGCGCTTCATAAAGCTGGTCCACCAAGGCTTTAATTAATGAATCGTTAAACGAAACCTCGTTAGCCAATTTTCGAAATTCCTCATTTAATTTGGAAATTTCTTTGTCTTTTTTGACTGCGCTTGCAGTTTTATTTTCAGATTTATCGAGAATTTTTTGACAAATTATCGCAATTCTTTGAAATAAATCGAGCATTTTTGGCATCAAAATTCTCTCCATCGATACAAATGACACCACGCTTTCGTCGATTTCTTCAAGCTCTTCATCTTCAAAAAAAGCCTCTTCATTGCTTTCAACAACATCATTCATGATTGAAGTAATATCCTCATCATGCGGAGCGTGCTGCTCAACGGCACTCGCTTGTTGATCATTAGTCTTAATTAACTCTTCGAGCTCTGAATTGTAGGTTTCGTCGATTCTAATGATATCGCGAAGCAAAATAGTACCCTCAGACAAGCCGTTATACCATTCAATAAAATGTTTTACAATGATTGGACTTTGATAAAGCGCTTTAACTGTTTTGCCACGACCTTCTTCGATACGCATCGCAATTGCCACCTCATCTTCACGGGTCAATAATCTAACCGAACTCATCGATTTTAGATAAGTTTTAACCGAATCTTCACTTCTTTTTTGGCTTTTTTCTTCATCTTTGCCAATTAGACCCTCTTCGATAAGCTTCTCAAGATCCTCTTCTTTTTCAACAATATTGATTTTAAACTCAGTTAAAACATCTAAAATGCGCTCCATTTTATCAGGATCAACGTCCAAATCCATGCTTTCATTGATTTGATCATAAGTTAAAAATCCCTGTGATTTGCCCAAAGTAAGTAATTTTTTTAACTTTTCAGAAAGCTCGCTTGAAAGACGCTTATCATCATCTTTAACCTTTGGTTTAGATGCTTCAGCCAATTGTGCTTTTTTATTTTTTAGATCAGCTTCAATTTTTTTATTATTTTGCTCTATCTTGGGAGTTGCGACAAGTTTTTTTTCTTTTACTATAGAAGTTTTTTGCTTAGATTTATTTTTGTCTTTTACAATAATTTTTGCCGATTTTTCGACAATTTTCGGCTTTTTTTGCTCTTTTTTATTAGTTTTTAGCGTTTTTTTAAGATTTTTCTTTTTTGGCTTTTTTGATAATTTTACCTCATTTTTCTTTTTAGGTAGAATTTTTGTGACCACTTTTTTTGCAGATTTTGCCAAAGCTTTGGACTTGATTAAATTTTTCTTCGCATTTTTTTTGATCATACGCGCCAAAGTCTTGATTTTCTTGGTACGCGTGACTGTTTTTTTCTTGGCCGCCATTTTATTTTTCGATTAAAGTTTTAAATTAATTCTTTAGTAAGATCCAAAATTTTTTGCTCCAATAAATTTTTATAAGCAAAAATTTCTTTGATCTTTTCACTATTTATCGTGGTGTAAAAAGTCTCAATCTCGTCTATTTTTGACAGAGACTGTTTATATTGCTGCTCCACTTGCAGCAAGGATTCTTTTAGAAGCAGAAGGCTCATCTTCCGGCCTAAAATTGTTTCGCTGGATTCAATTCCAAATTCAAACATGGCAACGAGAAGATTCTTAATATCCTTAATATAGCCACTCGATGCTGATTTTTCAAGCTCTTCAAGCAAATTTTCTTGCTTTATTTGATGATTATCTTCGATTAATTCAATAGTCCGATCCTTGATTTCAGTGAGCTCAGAGCTTAAAAAGCTTACTTCTTTTATATCAAAATTTTCATCTAAATGATGCGCTAATTGCGGAAATTGAACGATTAAAGCAATAATATTTTTAGCTAAATTATCAGCATTATTATTTGGCTTAAAATGTAGATTTTTACCTAAATTTACGAGATTTTGTGGCTTTTTTGTGCTTTTTTCCTCAAATTTTGACGAGTTTTTATCATTTTTTATAAAATTACGCCCCAATGAAAATAATGCATCTTTAAAAAATTGCGAAAAATATTTTTTAGTAGTATTATCCTTAATTAATTGACTTTTTTTAAGTAGATTTTCTTCAATTTTAGCCTTGTCTTCAGCAGTTATTTGAGTTTTTTGACCTAAATTGAGATCGATAAATGCAAATTCAAGCAATGCCTGCGAAAGGCTAATTGCCTTGTTAAAATGTTTTTCCAAAGCATCGGCACCATAATTTTTAACATAATCATCTGGATCCATTTGATTGGGTAAAAAGGCAAAAGAAATATTTTTTTTGCTATTAATTAGCGGCAAAGCAATTTCGGCAGCGCGCTTTGCAGCTCTAAGACCCGCTTGATCACCATCTAAACAAATTATAATTTTATCGGTGATGGTAAAAAGTTCTTTAAAATGATTTTCGCCAAGAGCGGTTCCAAGTCCTGCTACCACGTTTTCAAGGCCAGCTGCATAAAGCGAAATCACATCCATATAGCCCTCAACCACCACTGCATATTTTTTTTCAAAAATTGCTTTTCTTGCGTAAGAATAATTATAAAGCGTATTATTTTTTTTAAAAATTTCAGTTTCTGCCGAATTTAAATATTTTGGAAAGTCTTGCAAATTAAGGACGCGACCCCCAAAAGCGATAACATGATTTTTTTTATCAAAAATAGGAAAAATCGCACGATTTCGAAATTTATCATAAAGTTTTTTTTGCTCGCTAAAAGCAATAATACCGCTACGTAGCAGCTCTTTTTCAGTAAATCCTTGTGCTAATAAAAATTTATTTAAGGCGTCATATGAATTTGGCGCATAACCAAGGCGAAATTTCTTTATTATATCTTTACCTAAACCACGTCTAGCAAGATATTCGCGCGATTGTCGGCCTTGTGATTCTTGTAGATTTTTTTCAAAAAAACTTGCAATTTGTTCAAGCAAGATATAATCGCGATCAAGCTTATTTTCTTGGGAAAAATTAGCGTGAATTTTAGGAATTTCGATATTATGATCTTCCGCTAAGCGCACTACAGCCTCAGCATATTCAAGTCCTTCGCTTTGCATTACAAAACCAATCACGTCGCCGTGAGCCTGACAACCAAAACAGTGATAAAATCCTTTTTGATCATTAACCGTAAATGATGGCGATTTTTCATTATGAAAAGGACATAATCCGCTATATTCCTTGCCTCGCAACTTAAGTTTGACGCGCTTTCCTACAATTTCTGAAACCAGAATTTGTGATCGTAATTTATCGGGAAAATCTTTAGGAAACTGCATTTTAGTAATTATAATTCCAAATCCAGTCAAATATTGTCATGATTGAAGCAAATATAATCGGAATCGTAAAATTATCATCAATATCAAGCAAGCTTGGACGCGCCTCAATTATAGTTGCGGCAAATAATGCAAAAAATCCAAATAAATAAAACCATAATCTAGCATCAAACATCCCACCACAAGCGAATAATACTAGTATTCCCGAGGCATAAAATGCGATCGATCCTATAAGAGTTTTTTCAAAAAATGGCTCCAATCCAAAAGAACGACCAAATATTGCGGCAAAAGCGTCGCAAATGGCTAAAATTGCCAATGAGGTGATTACGATTTCTTCTTTACATATCAAAAAAATTATACTACATGCAATCAAGAACCACGTGGCTCCGCATAATTTTTCTGCCGACAATTCTTTTGGTCGCAATATAAAATGAAAAAATTTGCCAAAATAAAAATTTAATTGTTGATTTTTACGGCGATAATAATCAACTGTCAATAAAATTATCGCACTCACACTTACAACCATAAGAGATGGCGTTTTTCCAAAAAAATAATATGCCGCCGGAAACAACAACATCAATATGTGAAACATTTTGCGAAAAATTTCACGTCCAAATGAAATTTGCTCTGAGCCTTGATTATTTGATTCAATCATTGTTTTTTAGCTTTTTTGTTAGTAGATTTTTTATTTTTACTTTGTGCAATTACTTTATTTGCATGCCTTGCTACAACTTTTTTAGAATTTTTTACAGTCGATTTTTTATCAATTTTATTTTTTTTGCTATTTTTTTTCGTCGTTTTTTCACCTGAATTTTTATTTGCTGCAATATTTTGTTGATCATTTTTAGCAATTGCAAGCTTGGACTCTATAGCTTTAGGATCTGCATCATAAGAATTATCTATCTTAGAATCCTTAGCTTTAAAGCCGTCTTTCCTAGAATCCACGGCCCTAAGATTATTAGATTTTTTATTTGCATCTTGTAGATTTGCCGATTGCGCATTTAGAGCCTTGGCACTTTCACCAGAAATTATACGACTGGTTTTTCCCGCCTGCTCAACTTTTTTTAAATCATCAGCAACAATTATATTCGCCGATTGCGCCGCTGCTACAACATTTGTATTTTGCATCTTAATATTTTCGACTGGTTTATTTTCATCTTGCTTAAGATATAATTTTTTCTGACCCTTTTCTTCGTAAACCACAACTTCATTTTTATTTGAAAAACCCAGCGATCTTCGCGCTTCTTCATCCAATAAATCCAAATCTAACGAATCGACATTCATACCAGCAACAAGGTTTTTTTTAGCCCCAACTTTTTCGGCCATTTCTTGTCGCGTCAACTCATAGCCAGAAATTTCTTGTTTTAGATCAAAATATCTTATCAAGCCTTTTTGACCAAATAAAGTTATAATTAAGAAATAACATGAAACCGTTGCAAAAACAAAATAACTTACAAATAATGTCTTAGAAATATCATGTTTTTTGACAAAATTATAAATTAACATTTCTTTGAAAAAACCATTAAAAATAAGAAATTATAGCCAAAAAAAACCACAAAAAAGATCGATTTTCATCAAAAAAACCGCTATTTTTCTAAATTACCAAAATCAATTTTCTTAAAAATTTCAAGAATTATTTGGGATAACAAATTTCTTTAACAGCGGCAATTATATTTTGCGTTTTTGGTAAAGCCAAGGCCTCAAGATTAGCCGCATAAGGCAAAGGAGCGTCAACTGAAGCCAGTTTTTTAATTGGCGCATCAAGATAGTCAAAAGCCTCGTCAATCAATAATGACGCTATTTCACTGCCGATTGACGCAAAAGGAAAACCTTCTTCAACCGTCACACAGCGTCCAGTTTTTTTAACCGATGCAACGATTGTTTCGCGATCAATTGGACGAATTGTACGCAAATCGATTATTTCGGCATCGATACCTTCTTGAGCCAATTGCTCTGCAGCCTCAAGCGCATATTTTAATACCAGTGAAAAACCAATAATAGTAACATCCTTACCCTCGCGCAAAATTTTTGCCTTACCAATTTCTACAATATGATCTTCATCATATTCTTCTTCAAATAAAAGACCGTAAGTAAGTTCATTTTCAAGCACTATAACCGGATTTGGATCGCGAATTGCCGCTTTTAACAAGCCCTTAGCGTCAGACGCCGAATAAGGTGAAACCACCTTTAAACCAGGAATCGAACCATACCAAGCCGCATAACATTGCGAATGTTGCGCACCCACACGCGAAGCCGCACCATTAGGACCTCTAAACACCATTGGGCTACTAACTTGACCACCAGACATATAACAAGTTTTAGCCGCCGAATTAACAATTTGGTCGATCGCCTGCATCGCAAAATTGAAAGTCATAAATTCAACCACCGGTTTTAATCCCGCAAAAGCAGCTCCTACAGCAATACCAGCAAAACCATGTTCTGTAATTGGCGTATCAATCACTCTTTTAGGACCAAATTCAGCAAGCAAGCCTTGCGTAACTTTATAAGCACCATTATATTCAGCCACTTCTTCGCCCATCACAAAGACATCAGGATTAGCACGCATTTCTTCGGCCATCGCCTCTCTTAAAGCTTCACGGACTGTTAATTTTCTAAGTTTCATATTAATTTTCAATAATATTTTTAATTTGCGTCTTAAACCAATTGGTTTTTACCAGATCTCGTTTGGAAATTTTTTGTAAAAATTCTGTGCTAAAATATTTTTTTACATCAAAATATTTATAAAAAATATCAAATTCATCACTTGCCAACTCCTCAGATATCAATTCTAAATTTTTCCCCTGATTATCAATAAAAGCATTTAATTCAGAATAAGTTTGACGACTATTTTTTAAATTAAGATTAATTTTATCTTTTTTATTATTTTTACTTTGGATAATTTCTTTGATATATTCTTCTTTATTAAAACCTTCTAAGCCAAGCTCTGCAAGATTATCGGGATGATAAATATAATTTTCAAAAGAGTAATATTTTAATATTTTTAAATTAGAACATTTTTCTTGAATTACTTTAATTTCATTATCCGTTAAGTAGTCGCGATCTCTTAGACCAAAACATTCGCGATGTTTTTTACTTTGCAAAAACACTGAAGCCGAATCTTTAACTCCAAAGAAAATATGATTTTCAAGCGCGATGGAATTATAAAATTCATCATCTTTATTCTCACAAAAAAACACGGTTTTTCCCTCTAAAAGTCTTGGCAAAAATCCACTTGGAACCGCAATTTCATAGACATCAATATCATTTTTTTGCTCTGGTTGTAGAGTTTGCGCAACATCAAAATCAAGTGCGTCGAAATCAATGATTGCCGCTTCATCGCTTGAACGCGCATAATCGATAAAGCCCAAAGAATGCGATGCGGTCCATAATTGCGAGCTGTTTGGAATCCATTTTTCAACAATCTCTTTAAGCAAGTCATGCTGCAAAGCGGTATTTAAATGACAATCCATTTCATCAATAAAAATTATTGAATTTTCATATTGTTTTTGGCGCACAATAAAATTAAGCAGAAGAATTAAAACCTGCTTTTCACCGTGACTTAGCAAAGAATAATCAATTTGAGAACATTGTCCTTTTTTTAAAATTAATTTAACCGGCTCATCCCTCCTTCCACCAATTGCGGCTATTTGAATGACTAGATTTTCTTTATCTCCAAATATCCGCAATAAAGCTTCATTAATCGGCTCAATTATACTTTTAAAAATAGCAACGGTGTCGACACTCTCTCCTCTAAATGTAGGTCTTTGTAGAGCTTCATCAATCATATCGGCAAAGAAATGCACATCTGTCAAAAATTTTTCATCGTTTTTTATATAAGTCTCAGGCCTGTCTAAATCTTGATCAATAGCTTGTTTTGCATTTTTATTTGCTGGAAATTTAATCTCTGATATTATTCTGATGCTACTTCTACCAAAAAATTTCTCATCTTGTAGAGCATTTAAAATTGACGATGGTCGAGAAGAAATTATTCTTTTTTCAGTTTCGACATTTACAACTGGAAAAGAGGTGTTTTTTTTATAATAATTTTGATAATAATCGCCAGATTTGGAAGTTTTTAAATATTCAAATGCATCAAACACACAGGACTTTCCCGAACCATTAGAGCCAATCAATAAAACCAGTTTTGAATTTTCTGGAACATCGCTAATTGTAAGGTCAGTAAATCTCTTAAAATTCTGTATTTTTACGCTTTTTATTTTCATTTCTCGGTTGCATAAATTTCGGTCATCAACTCGCTTTCATCCGGCTCGGGACTATTTTTAGCGAATTCAACGATTTCACTTACTTCATCTTTAATTTTATTATCAATTTTTTTGATATCATCTTCTGATGCGATTTTTTTATCCAAAATATGTTTACGCAAGCTATCTATTGGATCAAGCTCTTTTTTGCAACTAACTTCTTCTTTACTGCGATAAGTCGCTGGATCAGACATAGAGTGGCCGCGATAACGATAAGTATCCATCTCAATCAACATTGGACCATTATTTGAACGCACAAAATCCACACATTTTTGCCCTTCACGAATCACTTCAAAAATATCCATGCCGTTGATTTTTACCCCCGGAATATTAAAGCCAATCCCACGTTTGTAAAGCTGATCAATCGAAGAAGCGCGTGATAGCGAGGTGCCCATTGCATAATGATTATTTTCAATGATAAACAATACTGGTAAATTCCATAATTTAGCCATGTTAAAGCTTTCATAGACTTGTCCTTGATGCGCCGCACCATCACCAAAATAACAATAAGTAACATTATTATTGCCGCGATATCTATCTGCAAAAGCAAGACCAGCGCCAATTGGCACCGAAGCACCGACAATACCATGTCCGCCATAAAAATGTTTCTGTAGATCAAATAAATGCATTGATCCACCTTTACCTTTAGAGCTTCCATCAGCACGACCCAATAGCTCAGCCATGATTTTTTTAGGATCAGAGCCAGCTGAAATCATATGACCATGATCGCGATAAGTTGTAATAACCTTATCACCATCAATCATAGTGTGGCGCATGCCCGTAGATATAGCCTCTTGACCAATATAAAGATGACAAAAACCAGCGATTAAGCCCATACCGTACAACTGCCCAGCCTTTTCTTCAAAACGCCTAATTAGCAACATTTCTTCATAAAATTTTAACAAATCTTGCTTGCTGAGATTTTGCACGGCATCAACCGCAGCCTTTGAATTATGGTCTAATTTTGAGTGCTGCTCAAGCTTTTTATTGACTTCAAGCGCGACATCTTTTGCTTTTTTTGACATTTGCGAATTTCTTAAGTTAAAAAATCAATACTTAATGCGAGGATTATATTAAAAAAACTTTAAAAGTCAAATAATTGGGTTTCAACAGAATTTTGTTAATTAAATATGGATTTTAGACCAAAAATACAAAGCCATTTGAGGTGTTGTTGAGTTTTTTATTCTATAGATCTAATTTATGTCACCTAAAAACAAGTTAGCTAAAATCGCTTTTAACCCACCTCCCAAAGCTGGCAGCATATTAATAAAAGCGATCAAAGCAGCCAGCAAAAGCACTATCAACAACGAATATCGCATCAAAGTTTCAATAAATAAACGTTGATACATTGCAGCTTTATCTTGCACAGCCATTGCTTTGCCCTTGGATTCTTTTTTGGCTTTTTCGAGTTTTTCTTCATCAGTTAAATCTTCATCATTTTGATCATTTTTGCCATTTTTTGATGATTTTTTGGCCAATTTTGACTTAAAATTGGGGTTTTTTGTATTTTTTACCCTAGCTTGATCTTGCGCCTTTTGATTGATTTGTTTTTTCATAAAATCTACCAGCGGATTAGCTTTGGCTTGATCTTGCGAATTTTTAGACATATATTTTTTTTATAAAAGCGATAAAAAACTTGTATTTTCAACCTTTAATCTCGAGACAAAATTAGTGAATATTAGCTTAATTTCTAAATAAAATCGCTTAAAAATGCAAGTTTTATAAAAAATTCTGGCAAAAAAACGACAAATATTTATAATTTCACTTATTTTCTAAATTTATTTATGGATTTTATCATCGAAAACCAATTTCAACCATTGCTAGCATTGATTTTGATTGGCATTAGTACTGCTCTTTTGGGTGTCTTTGTGTTATGGAAAAAATTATCTTTTTTTGGTGATGCTATTTCACATTCAATCCTGCTTGGAGCCGCTTTAGGCGCTATTATCGGCTTTAATCAAAGTGCAATTTTATTAATTTTTGCCGCAATTTTTGCCGCTTTGGTTGCTTTTGCTACAAATAATCGCTATTTTTCAAAAGATACCATAATCGCTATTTCTTCTTATTTTTGTGTGGCTTTGGCCATAATTTTAAATGATTTAACCAATAATAATATCGATTTTTCGCAATATTTGTTTGGCGAAATTGAAGCTATCACAATTTCGCAGATTTTGACTTTAGCAATTATTGGTATTTTTAGCATAATTTTCGTATTTTTTGCCAAAAAAACCTTACTTCTGATCAATATTTCGCCAGATTTAGCTAAAATCGAAAATATCAAAATTTCGTTATGGAATTTTATTTTTATGATTTTACTTACTTTAATCATCGCAATTGCGGTACAAATTGTGGGAATTTTATTGATGACAGCATTGCTGATTTTGCCTGCAAGTATTGCGCGACTTTTCGCCAAAAATGCCGATCAAATGCTCTTGCTCAGCTTATTGATTTCAATATGCGTTTGCGCATTATCTTGTAGGATTGCAACCCAATTTTCTATATCAATTTCAGCTTTAACAATTTTGTTTTTTAGTGCAATATTCATCCCTACAATTTTGCTAAAAAAATGACCAATTCAAAAAAAACTGCCGTAATTTTACTTAACCTCGGAGGACCAGATAAATTAAGCTCGGTTAAGCCTTTTTTGTTTAATCTTTTTAACGATAAAGCAATTATTTCTCTACCGCAACCGTTTCGTTTTTTGCTTGCCAAGCTTATATCTTCTAGGCGCGCGCACAAAGCACAAAAAATTTATGAACAAATCGGCGGCAAATCTCCTTTACTTGAAATCACCCGCGCACAAGCGGATTCACTGAATCGCGAACTATCATTCTTTGGCGAATTTAAAGTATTTGTTTCAATGCGTTATTGGCATCCAATGTCTAAACAAGTGGTTGCAGAGGTTTTAGATTATAATCCAAAACAGGTGATTTTATTACCGCTTTATCCACAATTTTCAACTTCAACCACCGAATCATCTTTGACTGATTTTGTATCACAATTGCGCTTACAACGCTCTGATATTGTTATCAAACAAGTTTGTTGCTATAAAGATGATCCACAATTTGTATTATCTCATGCCAATTTAATTAAAAATAGTTTACAAAAATTTGCGGATAAAAAAATGGATGAATTTCGTTTTTTATTTTCAGCACATGGATTGCCCCAAAAGCTTATAGATCAAGGCGATCCTTATGTTTTTCAGGTTGAACAATCCACCAAGGCAATTGTAAAAATTTTGCAAAAAACTCTCGATGAAAAAAATATCGATTTTAAAGTTTGTTATCAATCAAAAGTGGGTCCGCTACAATGGACCTCGCCAAGCTTAGATCATGAAATCAGACGTGCCGCACTCGATAAGAAAAATGTGGTGATAGTGCCTATATCCTTTGTTTCAGAACATTCTGAGACTTTGGTTGAGCTTGATATCGATTACAAAAAACTTGCAGAAGATCTGGCGATTAAACATTATGTAAGAGTGCCGGCACTTAATTTAGATGGACATTTTATAAAATCACTCACGCAAATTTGTCGATCAGTTGCCAGTCAAGATGGGACGTGGTTTTCTGGGGGTCAAACTAAACTCACTTGCTCACCTGAATGTTTGCGATGCCCTATAGCAATACTAAGATAAGATTACACCCTTTTAACCACGAATTTTTAATTCTACCAGTTTTTATTGGTAGAAACAACTTTGTTAGCATCACCAAATAAAGTTTTACAATTAGCTGCTTCAAGAATACTCTGCGGTACTTTGCTAGACATGGCACTAGCCCTTCTCTTTTCATCATCTTTTATTTTTGCCTGCAAAATTCCTAGTATTTCTTTACAATCTCGTTGACAAATAACCCCATAATTTTTAGCTTCCCCTCCGATTATCGCTGCCGTCTTATCAATCTTATATCCAATAATTTTACGCTCTTTAAACTGAGGGGACGACTCTGTTTCTTCGATTAGAAAATGATACTTTTCACCTCTAGCCATAATACTAAAAACCTTCGCCACTTTCTTTGCTCCTTGAGCAACATCTTCTGCAGTAGCTGCATATCCATATCCTTCAAAACCCTTTAATGCCTTATATCTTGCATAAAAATCACCTTCCAACCGTTTTGCTCCTTGATGTATCATTGCATTAATTATTTGATTCAATTTTTCCATTATTGCTTTCATATCCCTTTCTGTCAACGAAAGAGGTTTTTGAGATTCTTCAAAAGCCGAAAAATATTTTTTTGGCATTTCTGACGAAAAACATTTTTTTGGCATTCCTAATGAATCCTCAATATTGAAAACAATTTGCGATATTTTCTTTAAAATTTCTAATCTTTCCTTTGGATCATGTCTACATAAAACTTCTATTGAATGGTAAGGTTTCATACAATGTGATCTTGCTTGTGAAATTTCTTTTAAATCACCCTCCGCTTCTTTTGTAGAAAATTCATCCCACTTCTTATCAAGCACTTCTTTTGGATATCGTTGCGCAATACAATCTAATCTTCCCAATAGAATTTCCCCTAAAATATCTGGACTAGCTTGAAAAGATTCGAGATCTGCTCTATAAATTTCATGCCACATTTTAGAAAGATCACTCTCTAAATTCTTAGATTTTTTTAACCCTTCTTTAATGCCGTCAAGTAATAATTCAATTAATAATTTTAATTCGCCACTTACCTCAGTAGATTCCTCACAATTAGTGAAGATGGTGGAGGGATAAGTTAATATTATTTTATCTGGTTTAAAGATTCCTTGTTTTTCAACGCGCATTCTTCTAAATAATATTTCAAGGTCAGATAGAAGACATAACATATTACTGCGACTATTAGGAATCGCAGAAACTAAAAATTGGATTTCTGCTGCTATATCATATAACTTATCTCCAGCTCTTGGCATAGAATTAAACTCGACCAACATCCGATAAAAATCTTTCATATTCACTTAGTATATTTTTTATCCAAATAACGGATGTAGCTTAAACTACAAACAAAACCTATCTTTTGCAAGCTTTTTTAAATATCTTCCTTCAATCCTAATTCAGCAAAACCTGCTTTACGTAATTGGCAAGAGTCACATTTTTTACAAACAACCACCTTGCGGCCTTTAATTATCGGGTCATAACAACTATAGGTGTCAGCGTAATCAATGCCCAATTTAAGACCGGTGGCAATGATTTCTTTTTTACTCATTTTGATTAGCGGCGCGTGAATTTTGAATTTTGTACGATTTTCAGTTGAGGCTGCCGTGGCAACGCTAGCAAGCTTTTCGAAGGTATCAATAAATTGTGGTCGGCAATCGGGATAGCCGCTATAATCAATTGCATTTACTCCGATAAAAATGTCGCTGGCCCCTACAACCTCAGCGTAAGCTAGCGCATATGATAAAAATATCGTATTGCGCGCCGGCACATAAGTAACGGGGATTTTAGCTATTTTATCTGTTAAATTTTGTTTTTCTGCAAAATCCTTCGGAACAGCAATATCGGAGGTTAAAGCCGATCCACCAAAAATTCGTAGATCAATTTTAGCGATTTTATGTTCTTTAACTTTATATTTTTTGGCGATTTTTTTAGCAAAACTCAGTTCAATTTTATGCCTTTGACCATAAGCAAAACTGAGTGCATAAGCCTCATATCCACTATTTTGGGCAATTTTTAGCACGGTTGTAGAATCTAATCCGCCACTTAATAAAATTATGGCTTTTTTCATAAATAATTTATATAATCAAATTTTGCTTTTTCTTATATTATAAGCAGCAATAATTAAATTTCCATGCCCTTGATAATACTTGATCCAATTAATCCAGTTGCGCTGCAAATTGGCCCCGTGGCTATTCGCTGGTATTCTTTAGCTTATATTTTCGGCATTTTAATTGCGATGCTTTTTTTAAAAAAACAAAATGATAAATATAAGCTGATGTCAAGTCTGGCATATGATAATTGGCTTTTTTATGCGGTTTTATCAATCATTTTAGGTGGCCGCTTGGGTTATGTTTTATTTTATAATCTGCCTTATTTTTTATCTCATCCTTTTGAAATTTTTGCGGTATGGCAAGGCGGAATGTCCTTTCATGGCGGGCTTTGCGGCGCTATTTTTGGTATGTGGATTTTTAGCAAAAAATACAAAATTGATTTTTTGGCACTTACGGATATTTTGGCAATAATTGCGCCAATTGGCTTGTTTTTTGGTCGCATCGCCAATTTTATCAATATGGAGCTCTATGGACGGCCCACCAGCGGCAATTATGGCGTGATTTTTCCCAATAATAGTGATTTACCGCGTCATCCCAGCCAATTATATGAGGCGGCACTTGAAGGAGTTTTATTGTTTATAATTTTATATTCACTTAGCAAATTTAGCAAAATTCAACAAAATCACAAGGGCGCTTTAAGTGGCCTATTTTTACTGCTTTATGGCATTTTTAGAGCATTTATCGAGAATTTTCGTGAACCCGACGAACAAATTGGTTTATTATTTTTTGATTTGACAATGGGGCAGATTTTATGCATACCTTTTATGCTAGCGGCAATATATCTGCTTCGTAATTCGCAAAAAATATAATATTATGGTTCCTTACCACTAGCTTCAAATTTCTCGGCATCTAGCGGCTTTGCGTCAAAACCACCAACTGATGAGGCATTTTCGCATTGTTTAAGACTTGATTCTGGCCTTGCTGAAATTGCCTCACTGAATATTTCCCGAACTTTTTCTTCTAATTTTGGATATGGTCTTATTAAATAATTTTCATACATTACCTTGATTTTTATAATTTGAATTCGATCTAAAGAAGTTGCTAAAGTTTTTTCTAATACAGCTATTGCAATTTGCGGATCAATATCTTCTCTTTGTAAATAAACTTTTAAACAACTTTGCCTCATATTATTTGTAGCAAATATATCACCACCATTTTTAAGTAGAATCTCTAATAATTTCAGAACTTCGTCATTCTGATCAAAAGTTCTAAAAAAATTATGCATTATTGTTTCTGCTGTTGCGTCTTCCGGGTTTTTTTGATTTATAAACTCTTTGGTCCAAACTTTTGCAATAATTGTTTTTGCAAGCTCTGGCAGTTGTTTAAATAATTGTAATACATTGTGGCAATTTAGGCATGACTCATCCTTGCGAAAATAACTTCGGCAAAGTCTACCAAAATTGCTGAAATTTTCAATAGCTTCTATTATGGATTCTTCAGTAGCTTTTATTACGGATTTTTCAAAAACTGGCAGCGGTGGCTCTTTCTTATCAACAAACAATTGAAACACATAATTTAAGAAAAACATCATTCGCACTCCTACAAAGTCATTTATTTGCCTCAGAACCTCATTATCAAATTCCTCTAGTCCACCTTCAACAAGCATACCCTCATATTCTTTTATTAAAACAACACCTTCACTAATATCTTCAAGCATAGCATCATCTTTTCTTGTTAAAAAAACATTATCAGCAAAGGCATTATCAATAACTTTAACTGCTAAGACAGTTATTAGCTGATTATTACAATCTAACAACCCTATTTCTTTAACCTCAACCTCAAATGCTTCACTTACTTTCAAAGATTGTTCAAATAACTTAAAAAAAACGTTACAATTATTGATGATTTTTTTACGCAAATCAGTTTCAAATTCTTTTTGAAATTTATCAGGCTCTTTTTTCTCAACATATTCCACAAATGTTCTATGCTTTACTTCAAGCAAAGACCTTAAAAGTGAATCTGGCCGTTTTTTCATATAATGAGAAAAAAGTAAAACGATATTGGTAATTAAACAAAGCCCAATATTAGCTAATAATCGAATTTAACAAATCAACACTGGCTTTGCTCTAAAGCACGAAACCAGCGGGATAATTAAAGCGAAAGCACTAATCTTCTTGGATCTTCAATTAATTCTTTAACACGCACCAAGAAAGTCACGGCTTCTTTGCCGTCAATTATACGGTGATCATAAGAAAGCGCTAAATACATCATTGGACGGATTTTGATTTCGCCATTCACCACCATAGGGCGCTCTTGGATTTTGTGCATGCCCAAAATACCTGATTGCGGTGGGTTGATGATTGGAGTTGACATTAGCGATCCATAAACACCGCCATTTGAAATCGTAAAAGTTGCACCTTGTAGATCGGCCACCGCCAATTTGCCATCGCGAGCTTTAGTGCCAAGATCAGCGATACCTTTTTCGATTTGAGCAAGATTCATCGCATCTGCCCCACGTAGTACCGGAACCACTAAACCTTGCGGCGATCCTACAGCCACGCCAATATCATAGAAATTTTTATAAATAATATCAGTACCCTCAATTTCGGCATTAACCGCTGGGATTTCTTTTAAAGCCGCGATACAAGCTTTTACGAAGAAAGACATAAATCCAAGCTTTGTACCGTGTTTTTTCTCAAAAATATCTTTATATTCTGCGCGCATCGACATCACATTAGTCATATCAACTTCGTTAAATGTGGTTAAGATAGCAGCGGTATTCTGCGATTCTTTTAAGCGTTCAGCCACTTTTTGGCGCAATTTTGACATACGTACGCGCTCAACTGGTTTATTTAAAGATGAAGAACCTACAGCTACTTGGCCCTCTGAGGATTGTACCACATTTTGTGCGCCAGCTTGAAAGCCGCCAGAAATCGCCTCCAAAACATCGCCTTTGGTAACACGGCCATCCTTGCCACTTCCAGCTAATTTACTGGTATCGATATTATTTTCAGCTGCTAATTTTTTAGGAGCTGGAGAAAGTGGATGTTCGCCACCTTGAGCGCTACTCACTTGTGCACTGCTGCTTGCGCTGGCTGCGCTAGATACAGATGCTGGTTTGCTTGAAGTCGCTCCGGCTGCGCCTTCTTGCATAAGAGCAATTAAATCGCCAACTTTAACATTATCTCCTTCTCTAACCTTGATATCGCTAATAACACCATTTTTAGGGGCATTAACTTCAAGGGTAACTTTATCAGTTTCAAGCTCAACAATCAATTCATCGGCACGCACTGCATCACCAACTTTTTTGTGCAATTTAGCAATTGCGGCCTCGGATACTGATTCGCCAAGGGCGGGTACTTTAATTTCAATTGTCATTTTTTTAAAATTTAACTTTAAATTTGCGATTATTATAGTTTAATTTATTGTAACGCTTCGTCAACCAATTTTTTTTGTTCACGTGCGTGATATGATCCATAACCAGTTGCCGGAGAAGCACTAGCAACCCGTCCCACATATTTAGGGCGCGAATTTTTATGCTTGACCGCAATGGCATTTTCTTCGATCAATTCATTTACAAACTGCCACGCACCCATGTTTTTAGGCTCTTCTTGACACCAGATAATTTCGGCATTACTATATCTTTTAAGCTCGTTTTGAATCTCATTTGCAGCAAATGGATATAATTGCTCAAGCCGAATAATGGCTATATCATTGATTTTCTTGACTTCACGGGCTTCGTATAAATCATAATATATTTTTCCTGTACATAAAATCACTTTACGAATCTTGTCTTCGTCCACTAATTTAACGCTTTCAGAGATGATTGGGCGAAAATTATAATTAGCAAATTCTGCAATAGTTGATACCGCTAATTTGTGACGAAGTAGCGATTTAGGCGACATCACCACCAATGGCTTGCGATCTTTTGAATGCAATTGACGACGCAAAGCGTGGAAAAAATTGGCGGGACTTGTGATATTGCAAACACGAAGATTATTATCCGCACAAGCTTGCAAATAGCGCTCTAGTCGTGCTGAAGAATGCTCGGGGCCCTGCCCTTCATAACCATGTGGCAGAAGCATTACCAATCCTGACTTGCGCAGCCATTTTACTTCAGCTGAAGCGATAAATTGATCAAACATAATTTGTGCACCATTAGCAAAATCGCCAAATTGCGCCTCCCAAATGGTCAAACCATATGGCATCGAGTTAGAATATCCATATTCAAAACCCAAAACCGCATATTCGGATAATACTGAATCATGAACTTCATATTTAGCCTTGCGCTCTACAGCAGTAAAGATCGAATAACGTTTTGCATTTTGAGCATCATGCAAAATTGAGTGACGATGCGAAAATGTACCACGTCCCGAATCTTGGCCAGTAATACGCACTTGATAACCCTCATTTAATAGCGACGCGAAAGCCATGCTTTCAGCACATCCCCAATCAATAGCTTGGCCAATTTCAACGGCTTCTTTTCTGGCTTCAAGCTGTTTCACAATTTTTGGATTAGCACTAAATTGAGCTGGAATTTTCGCTGTTTTTGCCACTAATTCACGCAAAGTTTTAGGATCAATTGCAGTTTTGGCTTCGTCCTGATTACCATCTTGAATACCTGCCCAATCTGCTTTGAGCCAGTCTGCATTTTCTGGCTTATATTTTGCCGCTAAATCAAATTCAGCTAATAATTTAGCATCAAATTCAGCGGCCATTTTTTGATATTCGCCCTCTGAAATTACACCTTCTGAGATTAATTTTTGTGAATAAATTTTTTCAAGTGACGGATGGTTTTTGATTTTACCATACATTAATGGTTGAGTATAAAGAGGCTCGTCTCCTTCATTGTGGCCGTAGCGTCGATAACAAATTATATCAAGCACGATATCTTTTTTAAATTCTTGCCTAAAACGCGTAGCGAGATCAGCAATTTTAACTACCGCCTCAACATCGTCGCCATTAATATGAAAAATCGGCGCATCTATTGCCTTAGCAAGATCCGAAGCATAATCAGTACTGCGTGAATCACTAGGATTGGCAGTAAAGCCAATCTGATTGTTAACGATAATATGCATAACGCCACCAGTATCATAACCTTTGACGCCACTCATCATCAAACTTTCAGCTACCAATCCCTGCCCTGCAAAAGCAGCATCACCATGAATAAGTAACGCCATTGCTTGTTTGCGATTAGAATCATTAAAAAGATCTTGTTTAGCGCGCACTCTACCCATTACCACTGGATTTACAGCCTCTAGGTGCGAAGGATTGAACGCTAAGGATAAATCGATCTTATTACCAGCAATTTCGCGACTCGAGGCATAGCCCATATGATATTTTACATCACCTGATTTTGTAACGCTTTCAGGGATCCCTGGAGTACCTTGAAACTCAGCAATCATTTGGTGATACGGTTTTTTCATGATACCCGTGAGCGTGTTTAAACGACCTCTATGCGCCATACCAATCACGATTTTTTTAGTACCCGTCTTGGCAGCAGTATCAATAATTTTTTCTACAGCGTTGATTGATGCATCTCCACCTTCAACCGAAAATCTTTTTGCACCAGGAAATCTTTTATGTAAAAACTGCTCGAAACGCTCAGTTCTAATCACCTCACTTAGTATTTTTATTTTTTCGTCTTTGCTGAGATCGCGGAGAAGGACATTTTCAGTTTCGCGCGCTAGCCAATTTTTTTGTTCAGCGATATAGATATATTCAAACTCAGCACCGACAGTATCAGTATATAAGCGGCTTAAACGCTCAATTGCTTGCGCAACGCTAACTTTTTTGAGACCCAAAATACCATTAAGCTCAATTTCTTTTTCATAATCAGCCGCATCAATTCCATAATTAATAGGATCAATTTCTGGCAGACATATTCTAGGCTCAAGCTCAAGAGGATCAAGATTTGCGCACAAATGAGCAAATCTACGATAAGCTAAAATTAGATTGGCAACTCGGATCGATAAATCCTTGTCAACGCTTGCCTGCGAAGGACTTACAACTTTCACATCTTTGCTTTTGGCAATTTCTTTTTTTACAACCGAAGATATGTCAAAATCTTCTGCACCTACAACTTTAAGGGCTCTACCTGCCCAACTAGGTCCTTTATAATCAGCAATAATTGCTTTTATTTCATCAGAATTTTGTAGAAAAAACTCTGCCCAAGAGGCATCAACGCTAGATTTATCTTGTAAAAACTTTTGATAAAGCTCCTCGATAAAAATTATATTCGTGCTGAATAATTGCTGATTTGGCACTAATTTCTGCGACATATTGCGATTAATTCTTGATTCTTTAAATAGGGCTTAAACATAAGTGTCGCCCCCATTTTACAAAAGTTTTTTCACGAATCAAGCTCTTTATGAAAAGATGGTAGCGGAGGAGGGAATCGAACCCCCGACACGCGGATTATGATCCCGCTGCTCTACCGACTGAGCTACTCCGCCAAGATTTTTGTGATTTTTTGCAGAAATAAACTTAAATTTTAGCAAAAAAACAACATCGACACAAATTTTTAAATAATTAAAAATTGCGTGATCTTTTGTTATTATGACAGAAATAAAATTAGTGTCAACCCTCGATTTATATTATTGGCGATGGCTATTTGGCCAATAAAAATAATTGTAAAACCGATAAAAACTATGGACAAACCCAATAATTTCAAGCAAATGATTTTTGCGCGATCAACTTTAACCGACGCAATCAAGGCCAATAGTCAAATCACCATCATCAATTTTGCTAGCAAAACACAATTTTGACGAATTGTGAATTTTTTTCGAATCATATTCAACAGCTAAATCAACCGCTAAAACTTGCTCCTTAATATAAGAAGAAAATTTTTCTACCACTTGTAAAATTTTATGATTTGATGAAAATATTTTTAACGCAATACGGTTAGAAACGTTAAGATTAGCGTCTTTGCGGCTTTGTTGCACTGCACGCACAATATCACGCGCGATGCCTTCTTCTTCTAGATCTTTAGTTATTTCAACGTCAAGCGCCACCAGACAATCATTACTTGGAAGCGCCATAATAACAAATTTTTTATCATTTTGATTTGTAGAAGCAAGCTTGATTTCAAATTCATCCTCCTCCAAAATTATTGAGGCAATTTCGATTTTATTTTCAGCAATTTTTTTGAATTCACCTTTTTTTGCCGCTTCAGTAATTTCTTTGATTTTAGGACCATATTTTGCACCGATTTTTTTGAAATTTATCTGCAATTTTAATTCAGCAATTCCTTCGATTTTTTCTTCAATGAGAATATTTTTTACATTCACTTCATCAGCGATTATATCCTTAAAATCATTTATACGAGCAGCATTTTTGCCGATCACTTTTAGTTGATTTAATGGCAATCTAACGCGAAGATTTTTATTATCGCGGATACTTAGAGCCGTGCTGCACACGCTGCGCACAAAATCCATATTAGCAACAAGATCTTGCTCGTCTGGCAAAAAATTTACATCCGGAAAATCTTGCAAATGTATAGAAATTTTTCGATTAATTAACATAATTTTATTTTTGTCCAATTCCAATATATTCAAAGCCCGCCATCCTTGCGGCTGTAGCGTCTATAATATTGCGCAAATCCACAATTTTTTTGGCTTTGCTAATAGTTTTTATTTTTATCAAATCTAATTCAGAAAAATTTTTCCACTCGGTTGCAATAACGATTAGATCCGCGTCTTCGGTAGCTTCGTAAGCATTATCAAAATATCTGATATTATTAAATTGCGCTAATTCTTTTTTTGCATTTGCAATTGCCTCGGGATCATGCGCAAAAATTTGCAGTGATTTTTTTGCCAAATTACTTGCAATTTTAATCGCTGGGCTATAACGAATATCATCGGTATTACCCTTAAAAGCCAATCCTAAAAGCGCAATTTTTTTGTTTTTATAAACACCATCAAAAGCGTTAAGGATTCGAGCGGTCATTTTCTCTTGACGCAATTTATTTGACTTTATCACCGCATCAATAAGCGAAAGCTTTACACCATTTTCACTTGCGATATTTAAAATTGCCAAAATATCTTTGGGAAAACAAGATCCGCCAAAACCAGGACCTGGATTTAAAAATTTATTACCAATCCGTGAATCAAGTCCCAAGCCACTTGAGAGCAATTTTATATCGCCACCAGTTTTTTCACACAAATCAGCCATTTCATTAATAAATGAAATTTTTGTCGCTAAAAACGAGTTGGAAGCATATTTTATAAGCTCTGCGGTAATTATATCAGTATATAAAATTTTATTATCCGCAAAATCTTGATAAATTTCGGCCATGATTTTTTTGGCTTTTTCATCCTCAACGCCGATAATCACGCGGTCCGGATTCATAAAATCTTCAATGGCACTTCCTTCGCGCAAAAATTCTGGATTTGAAACAATAGCAAAATCAAGTTGTGGATTAATTTTAGCAACTATTTCACGAATCTTGGCACCAGTATTTGCCGGCACTGTAGATTTAGTAACAATCACTTTAAATGATTGAGAATATTGTGCAATTTCTTGCGCAGCGCCTAATACGTAGGATAAATCGGCGCTACCATCTTCACCTTGCGGAGTTCCCACTGCAATAAAGACCGCTTGCGATCCTTGTAGCGCTTGGTTTAAATCGGTCGTGAAAGAAATTTTTTTATCACTTTTAACACTTAAGAGCAACTCTTTTAAATTTGGCTCAAAAATCGGAATTATCTCTTGTTTAAGGCCGTTAATCTTAGAATAATCTTTATCCACACAAACAACCTGATGCCCTAATTTTGCAAAACAAATACCGGAGACCAATCCCACATATCCCGTACCAATTACTGTAATTTTCATTTTATCTTATCAACAATTTTTAATAAATTTAACCAAAGCGCCCAGTGATATAGTCTTGCGTCTTTTGGTTTGTAGGGTTAGTAAATATTTTATCCGTTGTGTCATACTCAATCACGCGACCCATATTAAAAAACGCCGCCATATCTGACACGCGCGCAGCTTGCTGCATTGAATGAGTCACGATAATAATCGTAAAATTACCTTTAAGCTCGTCAATTAATTCTTCAATCTTTGCCGTGGCAATAGGATCTAGGGCCGAACATGGTTCATCCATCAATATAATCTCCGGCTCAATTGCAATTGTACGCGCAATACATAAACGCTGCTGCTGTCCACCTGATAGCCCTACAGCCTCATCATGCAAACGATCTTTTACCTCATCAAACAAACCAGCTTTGGTTAAACTTTTTTCAACAATTTCATCCAACTCTTTCTTATTGTTAAAAGTACCGTGAATCCTAGGTCCGTAAGCTACATTTTCATAAATTGATTTTAAAAATGGATTAGGTTTTTGAAACACCATCCCTACTCGTCCACGAAGCAGCACCAGATCTTGATTTGGCGCATAAATATTTTGTGAATCAATAATAATTTCACCTTCAATCTTGCAATTATTAATTGTATCATTCATGCGATTTATGCAACGCAAAAACGAAGATTTACCGCAACCAGAAGGCCCAATCAAGGCCGTAACACTATTTTGCTTGAATTTTAAATCAATATCAAATAAAGCTTGTTTGTGGCTATAAAATAAATTGATGTTTTTTGCTATTATTTTGTAACTCATAATTGTATATTGTTAACTAAAGCAATGCCTTTATGATATTTAAAAATTGAATTATAAAGCTTTTTTTGCTAAATGAAACTAAAAAAATTAATTCCTAGATCACTTTTTGGTCGTTTTTTATTAATTATTGCGGTTCCAGCCTTGATTGTGCAGGTTGTAGCCATCTTGATTTTCTTTTATGTATATGTTGATTCAATCAGCAAACATATGGCTCGCAGCGTTGTTTCGGAGATGTCTTTTGTAAAAAGTTCGGTAGATAACCCTTTTAGGCAAAATATTTTGCGCGATTTTTCGCAAAATATCGATTTACAATTTTCTTTTGAAGAACAGCGAAAATTCAAAAAAAAGTCAAAAATTGCCGATTCTGACTGGAAAAGAAGCAAATTTTATCAATATATCAATCTTTTTCCATTAATTGACCCTCTAAATCGTTTCAAATCAGAGCTCGAAACTCGTCAACTCACGCCTTATGAAATCTTTGAAAACCCTGATGATGATAATTTTTTTATTGTAAAAGTACAAACCGCTAGCGGCATCATTTCATTTGACGTTCCAACCAAGCGCATCACGGGCTCAAACAAATATGTTTTTATTTTATGGATGGTAGCAACTTCTGCAATTACATCAATAATTTCGATTATTTTCTTAAAAAACCAACTGCGACCAATAAGCGCACTTAGCGAAGCCGCAGAAAAATTTGGGCGCGGCCAAGATGCCCCCAATTTTAGACCCTCCGGCTCGCGCGAGATAAGATCTGTAGCGCTTTCATTTATCAAGATGAAAGAGCGCATCATCCGCCAAATCTCGCAGCGTACGGATATGTTATCTTCGGTTTCGCATGATTTACGCACCCCGCTTACTCGTATGAAATTACAGCTTGAGATGCTTAACTCTAGCACTGAAATTGATGAATTAAAGCAGGATATTTCAGATATGGAAAAACTTATTGCCGAATATCTAGATTTTGCACGCAACGAAGAGAGAGAAAAGGCCAAGCCGGTTAAGCTTTATGAATTTTTACAGACAAAAATTATCAATTATTATACCAAAATGCATAAAAAAATTATTTGTGATATAAAAATTGGCGATAATTTTGAGCTTTCCTTGAAAAAACAAGCCTTTAAGCGCGCTTTGATTAACCTAATCGATAACGCCTTTAATCACGGAGACGAAGTGCGATTTTCGGCATCTTTAAGTCAAAATAACTTGATGATTATTATCGATGATAACGGGCCTGGAATCCCTGAAAATGAACGTTACAACGTGCTAAAACCATTTTATCGCCTTGACAATTCTCGTAATTTGGATAAAAATCACTTACAAAAAAGCGCCGGTGGTGGCTCTGGACTTGGCCTAGCAATCGCTCTTGATGCCATCACTTCTCATGGCGGTCAAATGAAGCTGTCCGAAAGCAATAATGGCGGGCTACGCGTATTAATTTATATTCCTATTTAACTATGTTTGGTTTTTCTTTAGCCGAATTATTTTTGGTATTATTGATAGCGATTATCTTTATCAAACCTCAAGATTTACCCGAAATTGCCCATTTTGTTGGACGCCTTTATTATAAGGCTCGCAAACTGATTGACGAAATCAAAATGCAACTTAAAAAAATTGAAAAAGAATGGGGTCTAAGTGATATTAAAGACGAGCTAAATCGCGGCATTGCTGATGAAAAAATTAAAGCAGAAACTGAGATCAAAAAAATCCATAAAATTATTGATATTTATGGCAATGAACATGAAGTAAATGCCCATGAGGTGCGCGACGATTTAAGCAAAGACGAAATCGATGCTGAAATCCAAAAATATAATGATTTAAATCAGACTAATAAAATTTCGACCAAAATTGAGCCATAAAATACCCCTAAAACTCAATTTTAGCCATTTCTAGCTATGTTTTAAAAGAATTAGTACTGTCCACCCAAATCATATCTAAAACCCAAAACCGCCCTTCTATGCACTTCATTTATACGAATATTTTTGTTTTTATCGCTATAACGCCTTTTATCAATATCATAAGAAAGCTGCAAATATAAGCGCTGACTAATTGGATATTGTATGCGACTACGCAGTTGATAATCATGAGCCTGATCGCTAAAAAATGCATAACCACGTTGAATAAAATGGATATTTTTGGTGATATCAAATTCAGTACGAAATGACGGCACGAAACTAGTTTTTTGATCAAATTCTTTGACATTGCTATGACCAATTCCCACATCAATTTCCAGTCGATCGTCAAAAAACATCCTGCCAACACCTACGGCCGTAGTCACATCATAATAATAACTTGACAAATCATCATATTTGCTACGATTATAAAATACTAAATAATCTCGCCCATCCTTGATGATAGCTTTGCTGGAAATTTGAAAATCATATAATTCAGAAGTTTTTATCAGCTGATTTTGTTGACTTGAGCGCTCTACATAATCAACTTGATGCAAAAAATCAACTTCATTAATTAATTTTGAGCTACGATAAAAATGACCAAGCGAAAAAACATATTGCTTGTTATTTTCGTCGGATTCATATTCACCACCAAAATTTACATATTGGCGTATGCGATTACTTTTGTAGAAACGCTCATTGCGAGGAGAAATAACGCGGGCGCGATCAGTTTGATTATTATCAATAGCAAATGATTTATTTGAAAAATTTATTGCAAGCAGCAGCAACAATGCTTGGGTTATTAGTTTGTAGTGACTCATAATTCGGGTTTTACAAAATCTATAAATAAAAAACGGCCCCCCTTTATTTAAGAGGGGACCGCTTCACAATAATCACTTTATTATAAAATGATACTATTTTTTAGCAGGAGCTGAAGATTCAGCAGCAGGAGCGGCTTCATCAACAGAATCCGCAGGAGCTACGATTTCGCCGGTTTTTTCAGCGTCTTTAGCATTATTGTTTAAAACATCTTGGCTCGCACCGTCTATTTCTTCATTTGAAAGATCAGGCAAAGCAACTTCGTCTTTGCTTTCTGACATCCAGCTAAAATTATTTTTTAGCCCTTCTGAATATTTAGCGCCGATAACCACGCCAACCACTAAAGTTGCAACTATTGCAACCACTTGAACTGCTTTTGTCATAATAAATTTTAATAAAAAGTTTTTAAAAAATAACGAAAAAATTTTCGGAAACAAAAATTAAACACTAAAAAAAATTAAATCAACATCAAAATTGGATTTTCGATATAATTTCTTAGAGCTTTTAAAAATTCTGCACCCACGGCACCGTCAACCGATCGATGATCAGAAGACAAAGTAACATTCATCACATGTCCAACTTTTAGTTGGCCATGCTCAACAATTGGCTTTTCAACGCCACGCGAAACCGCCAAAATACAGCTTTGCGGCGGATTTACGATAGCGCTAAAATTGTCAATTCCATACATACCTAGATTTGAAATACTGAAGCTACCACCTTGAAATTCTTCAGGTTGCAACTTGCCCTCTTTGGCTTTTTTAACTAATTGCTTCATCTCGGATGAAATCGCAAAAACAGTTTTTTGATCGGCATTTTTAACAATCGGCGTAATCAATCCACCATCAATTGCCACCGCAACCGAAACATCTATATTGTTAAAAATTATAACACCTTCTTCACTCCACGAGCTATTAGCTTCAGGGGTTTTTTTCAAACTTAGCGCCACTGCTTTAATCATCAAATCATTAACTGAAATCTTAGCCGCGCCTTCAGGTAGCGTCGAATTTAATACCACTCTAAGCTCAAGAAGTTTATCGATACGCAATTCACATGACAAATAAAAATGCGGAATAGTTTGTTTTGATTCAAGCAATCTTTTAGCAATAACTTTGCGAATATTGCTGTTTTTAATGATATAGGCCTCTTGTGGATTTCTAACTACATTGCCCGATTTTGCAGCAGCTCCACCCGATTTAACAAATGCCTCAATATCATCACGAATCACCCGACCATGAGGACCGGTGCCAGCAACCTGCGCAAGTGAGATGTTGTTTTCTTTGGCAATACGCTTGGCAAGAGGGCTGGCTTTGACATGATCCATTTGCGTGGATGCCGACACCGCCCGACTTGCGCCCGATTTTGCGGTTTCTTGTTTTTGCGTAGCAATATCTGCTTGAGCCTTCGCAGTTGGTGCTGCGGCGGTTTTCGCTATATAAGATTCTAATGATTTTTTATCCTCATTTTCTTCGAGTAATAAAGCGATTAGACTATTTACAGCAACATTTTCCGAACCGGAGGCAACAACGATTTTGCCTAAAATACCTTCATCAACAGCCTCAACTTCCATCGTGGCTTTATCGGTTTCAATTTCAGCAATTACTTCGCCAGCCTTGATTTTATCACCTTCTTTTTTTAACCATTTTGCAAGATTGCCTTCTTTCATGGTTGGAGAAAGAGCGGGCATTAAAATTTCTATTGGCATAATTTGTGTTTTTTCTAATTTAACTAATTTTATATTAGACATTAATAGCAAAGCTAATAATTTCTTAACAATATCTAAACAAAATCAATAATTTGGACTTTTTATCTATAATTTATTTTTTAATCCCTTAAAAAAGGTAATTTAAAAAAGATAATTTAAAAATATCACGATCAATAAATTAGCCTTTTTTCAACAAAGTTGCAAGTACTGAATTATCATAAATACAAAAATATTATTTTCTTACATCAAAAGCGTCGCGTATTGCCTCTCCAATAAAAATTAACATTGTAAGAATGCTTGCTATCACTACAAATCCGCTAATTGCCAACCAATAAGCATTAATATTATTTTTGCCTTGCGCAAGCAATTCTCCTAAAGATGGAGATCCTACAGGCAAGCCTAATCCCAGAAAATCAAGCGAGGTTAGAGTAATAATTGCACCACTTAATAAAAATGGTAGATTTGCGATAATAATTGGCGATGCATTTGGTAAAATATGTAAAAAAATTATCCTAAGATTGCTTGCGCCTAGTGCTTTGGCGGCAATTATATAATCAAAATTTTTTATCCGCAAAAATTCGGCGCGTACATAGCCAACTAGAGCCATCCAACTGAATAATAAAAGGAGAAATAATAATATAAAAAAACTAGGCTCGATTATTGAGGATAAAATTATCAATAAAAACAACATTGGCATTGATGACCAGATTTCGATGATACGCTGTAAAATTATATCAATCAACCCTCCAAAATAGCCCTGAATTGCGCCTAAAATTATCGCAATTATGCTGCTAAAAAAAGTTAAAATCAGGCCAAAAATCAACGAAATTCTTATGCCATAAATTATTCGCGCCAAGACATCACGACCATTATCATCGGTACCCAATATATTTTTTGCACTTGGCCCTGATGGCGCGGGATCATTGATTTCGTAGCTTATCGTATCATAAGAAAAACGATATAATGGCCATAAAATCCATCCTTTTTTTTCAATCAAATTTTGCACCTCAACATCGCGATAATCGGCTTCGGTTTCAAAGATACCGCCAAATTCTTTTTCTGAAATTTTTTCAAAAATTGGTAAATAAAATTGATCTTGATAACGCACCATTATCGGCTTATCGTTAAAAATAAATTCGGCAAAAAGTGAGATAAAAAAAATTACACCAAGCAAAATCAGCGAATAATATCCTCTTTTGTTTTTCTTAAATTTCTCAAACTGATTTGAGCGCATAATTTATTGATTTGTTGGATAGTTTTAACCACCAACAATGTTTGGACGCTAATTAACAAACAATAAAGCGTCAGATAATAAATTTTTATTATTCGGACAGATTTCCGCCAAAAATTTCACTTTAAAGAGGATAATCTTAATTTGAGTTATACTAAATCAATAAAAAAGGTTCACGAGAGATTAATCTTGCAAACCCTTTTTATATTATCTATTCCGAACTAACTTCTTGCACAATTTCTTGCGGCTTTTCTTTGTTAGCTTCAGCACGATATTGCGCCGCCACAAAACCAGTACCAGCAGGGATCAAACGACCAACTATGATATTTTCTTTCAAACCGTTAAGATCATCATATTTACCCTGAACCGCTGAATCAGTAAGCACGCGGGTAGTTTCTTGGAAAGAAGCCGCCGAAATAAATGACTTAGTTTGCAAGGAGGCTTTAGTAATACCAAGCAATACAGGTTTGCACTCAGCCGGCTTAAGATTTTCAGCAATCATTTTGCGATTAGTTGCTTCAAACACATCGCGATCAACAACTTCACCAACAAGCAATGTTGTATCCCCTGGATTAGTAACTTCAACACGTTTCATCATCATGCTGATAATAACTTCAATATGCTTATCATCAATTTTTACACCTTGCATACGATAAACCTTCTGAACTTCATTTACCATATAATTCGAGAAAGCTTGCATACCCAAAATACTCAAAATATCATGAGGAACCGGATTACCATCAACCAAAATATCACCGCGTTTAACATGATCACCTTCGCCAACAAATAAATGTTTGTTTTTAGAAACCGCATATTCGATTGGCGATTTTGCAGCATCTTCAGGTTGCACAATCAAGCGACGCTTGGTTTTATAATCTTTTCCAAATAAAATTTTGCCGTCAACTTCACTCATAATTGCAGCATTTTTCGGCTTGCGCGCTTCGAATAATTCTGCAACTCGCGGCAAACCGCCAGTAATATCACGAGTCTTTGATGATTCTTTTGGAATTCTAGCAATAATATCACCAGCCTTAATCTCATCGCCATTTGACACAGCGATAACGGTATTTAACGAAAGTAGATATTCTTTATCATCAACCGCAATACGTGGCTTTAAATCTTGTTTGCTATATTGTTTCCAATCCATTACAATTTTAGTAGAAACACCAGAAGCCTCGTCAATTCTTTCGCGAAGAGAAATATTTTCAATCAAATCATTATATTTAACCACGCCATCAACTTCGGCAATCATTGGAATATTATACGGATCCCATTCGGCCAAATGCATTGCTTTTTGCACTAGAGCACCATTTTTATGCAATACCGTTGCACCATAAGGCAATTTATAACTATGAAGCTCAGTTTGATCTTGCAAATCAAGCAATGTGATCTCAAAATTACGACCAACAACGATAGTTTTGCCATCACGATTAGTAAGCGTACCTTTGCCTGAATATTTGATGATGGCATCAGAAATAGCAGAAATTGAGGATTGCTCTGCACCTCTTTGTGCGGCACCACCAATGTGGAAAGTACGCATTGTAAGCTGCGTTCCTGGCTCACCGATTGATTGCGCTGCAATAACTCCCACAGCTTCACCAATACTGACAATATCACCGTTTGAAAGATCACGACCATAACATTTAACGCAAATGCCATTTTTGGCTTTACAAGTAAGAACCGAGCGCGCTTTAATCGATTTAACCCCAGATTTACTGATTGCATCCGCTATAGCCTCATTAACCATTTCGCCGGCTTTTGCAACAATTTCTTTACCCGATTTTACATCTTCAAGCGGAACGCGTCCTAACGCTTGATCAGCAAGTGATACAATCACGCGGCCATCATCAAGCACCGGCTCTAAAATCAAGCCTTCTGTTGTACCGCAATCCTCTTCAGTAACAATACAATCTTGTGAAACATCTACCAATCTTCTAGTTAAATAACCAGAATTTGCTGTTTTCAAAGCTGTATCCGCCAACCCTTTTCTAGCACCATGTGCCGAAATGAAATATTCAGTCACACTTAAACCTTCTTTAAAATTTGAAATGATCGGCGTTTCGATAATTTCACCCGATGGTTTAGCCATCAAACCACGCATCCCAGCAACCTGCTTGATTTGGGTTTCAGAGCCTCTTGCACCTGAATCCGCCATCATATAAATTGAGTTAGCTTCGCGCGGTAAATTATAACTTGAAATCATCGTCATCATTTCTTTCGAAATTTTGTCAGTACAATGAGTCCATTCATCGATAACTTTGTTATAACGCTCGCCAGTAGTGATCAAACCATCGCGATATTGCTGTTCAAGCTTTTTAACTTTTGCAAATGAATCCGCGACATTTTTCTCTTTAGTTGCAGGGATAATCATATCGTCTTTACCGATTGAAATACCCGCTAAACATGCGTTTTTGAAGCCTAAAGCCATAATTCTATCACAAAACATAACTGTTTCTTTTTGGCCACAATTACGATAAACAGTGTCAATCAAATTGGTTACAGCCTTTTTTGTCATAACTTTATTAGCTACTTCAAAATCAAGCTTCATCAATGAAGGCATTGCATTATACAAAGTAACACGGCCCGCAGTGGTTGCGACTTTCTTAAAATGTCTTTCGCCATCTTTATTTTTAACTACAAAACGATATAGAATCTTATCATGCAAAGATATTGTTTTGTTGTGCAAAGCATGCTCAAGCTCAAAACCGTCGGCGATTGGACGCGCTTTTTGCTCATCAAAATCCTTAGAGGCCATAGTCAAATAATATAGCCCCAAAATAATATCTTGAGAAGGCACGATGATTGGCTTACCATTAGCAGGGCTCAAGATGTTGTTGGTGGACATCATCAACACACGCGCTTCGACTTGCGCTTCAATTGATAGAGGTACATGCACCGCCATTTGGTCACCGTCAAAGTCAGCGTTAAAAGCCGCACAAACAAGCGGATGCAATTGGATTGCCTTACCCTCTGTTAAAACTGGCTCAAAAGCTTGAATACCAAGTCTATGTAACGTTGGAGCGCGGTTTAGAAGAACTGGATGCTCTTTAATAACTTCATCCAAAATATCCCACACTTCTGGCCTTTCAGCTTCAACCATTTTTTTCGAAATTTTGATCGAAGAAGATTTACCATAAAGCTCTAATTTCGAATAAATAAACGGCTTAAACAATTCTAATGCCATTTTTTTCGGCAAACCGCATTGATGAAGCTTGAGTTCGGGACCAACAACAATCACCGAACGACCCGAATAATCCACGCGCTTACCAAGCAAGTTTTGACGGAATCGCCCTTGCTTGCCTTTAAGCATGTCACTCAAAGATTTAAATGGCTTTTTATTTGAATTTTTAACGATTGCACCACTTCTGCCATTATCAAGCAAAGCGTCAACCGATTCTTGCAACATGCGTTTCTCGTTTTTGATGATAATTTCAGGTGCTGAAAGCTCAATCAAGCGTTTTAAACGATTATTTCTATTGATTACACGGCGATAAAGTTCATTTAGATCAGATGTCGCAAAGCGTCCACCATCAAGCATAACCAACGGACGAATATCAGGCGGAATTACTGGCAACACATTCATCACCATCCATTCAGGACGATTATCCGATTCTAAAAATTGCTCAATTAGTTTTAATCTTTTAATGATTTTTTCTTTTTTAAGCTCCGAAGCTTGTGTTTGCAGATCTTCGCGCAATTCTTTTTTAATTTGAGCTAAATCAAGCTTTTTAAGCAGATTTTGTACCGCTTCAGCGCCCATCTCAGCAACAAAACTACCAATACCATGCTCTTCAACAGCTTTGCTATATTCGTCTTCAGTTAAGATTTCGCCCTCTTTCATTGGCGACATCAAAGCATCAGTAACGATATAATTTTCGAAATAAATAACTTTTTCGATTGATTTTAGAGTAACGCCCAAAATCGTACTAATACGTGAAGGGAGTGATTTTAAGAACCAAATATGCACAATCGGTGCAGCAAGTTCGATATGACCCATCCTTTCACGACGGACCTTTGAAGACGTAACCTCAACGCCACATTTTTCACAAACGATACCTTTATATTTAATTCTTTTATATTTTCCGCAAAGACATTCGTAATCTTTAATTGGACCAAAGATTCTTGCACAAAACAAGCCATCTCTTTCTGGTTTAAAAGTGCGATAATTAATGGTTTCTGGCTTCAAAACTTCACCAAATGACCATGAGCGGATTTTATCTGGACTTGCGATATTAATTTTGATCGCATTAAAATCCAGCAAATCGACTGCATTATTGGTGTTAAGGCTTAGTAGACCGTGTGAAGAAGTTCCTGCTAATGACATAGTTTTTAGTCTTAAACAAAATGCGAACATTTTGTTTAGTTAATATTGAATAAAAAATTTAAGATCTGTCTTAAGTTTTTTATAATTTTAAGTATTTTTATCAAAAATACCGCTATGCTATTAAAAATAGCATGAAAAGTTAATATAAATTTTTACGCCAATATAATTTTATTGTGCGTAAAATTCGAAAACAGCCGTTACATCTACATATAAAATTATATGTGTGAAGGCCGAAAACAGCCGTTAAGGCTGTTTTCTCTATTTCTCGACCAACTCGATGTTTAGACCAAGAGATCTAACCTCTTTGATCATAACATTAAACGATTCTGGAATGCCACAATTAAAGTTTTGATTTCCTTGGATGATCGATTCATAAATTTTGATACGACCTACCACATCATCAGATTTAACTGTAAGCATTTCTTGAAGCGTATATGAAGCACCGTAAGCTTGCAGAGCCCAACACTCCATCTCGCCGAATCTTTGTCCGCCAAAATGCGATTTACCACCAAGCGGTTGTTGCGTAATCAAGCTATAAGGCCCAATTGAACGAGCGTGAATCTTATCGTCAACCAAGTGATGCAATTTTAGCATATAGATATATCCAACTGTAATTTTGCGATCAAATTGGTTGCCGGTTTTACCATCACATAAATTGATTTGGCCAGATTTATCAACACCAGCGATTTCAAGCAAGCTTGAGATATATTCTTCGCGGATGCCATCAAAAATACCGGTAGCAAAAGGCACTCCTGATTTTAATTTTTGCGCAAATTCAATGATTTCGCTATCTTTCATGCTTGCAATTGAATCAATTTCATGTGGCGCAGAATAAATCGAAAGAATTTTTTCACGCAGATTTTTGACTAATTCGGCTTTTTTCTCAGCCGCTTCATCAATAATTCTGCCTATTTGCTTACCAAGCTCTTTTGAGGCAAAACCTAAATGGGTTTCAAGAATCTGACCGATATTCATACGAGATGGCACCCCAAGCGGGTTGAGGACAATATCAACTGGCTCGCCATCCTCAGAATAAGGCATATCTTCAACTGGAGCAATTTTAGACACAACGCCTTTGTTTCCATGGCGCCCCGCCATTTTATCGCCAGGTTGTAAGCGATATTTTGAAGCAACATATACTTTTACAATCTTCAAAACACCTTGACCCAATTCATCACCAGCCTTGATCTTAGCAACTTTATCGTTAAATTCTTTTTCAATTTCACCAATTTCTTTGCTGTGAGCTTTAGCAAGCTTTTCGGCTTTATCCATAGCCTTAGCCTCATCAACAACAATTTTAACCAATTGGTTTTTTGATAAAGCTTCAAGATCTTCACGATTTAATTGTGCTTTAGCCTTGATTTTATCAACCGCATTAACGATTTTTTTACCTTCAAACAGCTTGATTAAAGCCTCTTTTAGCGCATTTTCAATAAAAGCAACTCTAAGATTTTTGCGCTTAGAAAGCTCTTCAATTTCTTGCATTTCGATATAAATAGATCTTTCGTCTTTTTCGATACCTTTACGCGAGAATACTTTTACATCAACCACGACACCATCAATGCCAGTTGAAGCATAAAGCGAAGAATCTTTTACATCAGATGCTTTTTCACCAAAAATTACACGTAGAAGTTTTTCTTCTGGGGTCATCGGTGCCTCGCTTTTTGGAGTAGTTTTACCCACTAGCAAATCACCCGCCTTGACTTCTGCGCCAATATGAATTATACCTTCTTCGTCTAGCTTTGCGAGCGATTCTTCGCTAACATTTGGAATATCGCGAGTGATCTCTTCAGGCCCCAAGCGAGTATCCCTTGCCACCACCTCAAGCTCTTCAATATGAATCGAGGTAAATGTATCATTTGAAATTAATTTTTCAGAAATGATGATTGAGTCTTCAAAATTATAGCCGTTCCAAGGCATGAAAGCCACGCGAACGTTTTTTCCAAGAGCAATTTCACCATTAGCAATCGAATGTCCGTCTGATAAAACTTGCCCTTCCTTAACTTTTTGACCAAGTTCGACTACTGGACGTTGATTGATACAAGTGTCCTGATTGGTGCGAATATATTTTGACAAATTATAAACTTCGATATGAGGCAAACCATCAGAATTTATTGATTCAACCACTATTCTAGCGGCATCAACAAATTTTACTATACCGTCATATTTACTTTTTACAACTGCGCCAGAATCATGGCCGATGATCGCTTCAATCCCCGTGCCCACAAGCGGAGCATCTGGACGCAATAATGGCACCGCCTGACGTTGCATATTTGCGCCCATCAAAGCACGATTTGCGTCGTCATTTTCTAAAAACGGAATTAGCGTTGTGGCAATCGAAATGATCTGTTTAGTTGAAATATCAGCATAATCGATTTTATCTGGCGTCATCATTACATATTCACCATTTTTACGACAATTGACCAGATCAGCCTTGATATTGCCTTTAGCATCAACCTCAACAGTTGAAGGCGCAATCACATGATCAACTTCTCCCATCGCAGAAACATAAACGATTTCATCAGTCACACGACCATTTACTACCCTGCTATAAGGAGTTTCGATAAAACCATAATCATTTACGCGAGCATAAGTTGCTAAACTATTAATCAAGCCAATATTCGGACCTTCAGGGGTTTCAATTGGACAAATTCTGCCATAATGCGTAGGATGTACGTCACGCACTTCAAAGCCCGCGCGCTCACGAGTTAAACCGCCCGGCCCCAATGCTGACAAACGACGCTTATGAGTGATATCAGAAAGAGGATTGGTTTGATCCATAAATTGCGACAATTGCGAAGTGGCAAAAAAATCTTTAATCGCAGTAATCAACGGCTTAGAATTGATCAAGCTTTGCGGCATAATAGTATCAACTTCAACCGAATTTAGTTTTTCTGCAATTGATTTTTCAACGCGCGCCATACCAATACGCAATTGATTTTCAACCAATTCACCTACCGCGCGAATACGACGGTTAGCCAAATTATCGATATCGTCAGTTTTTAGATCATTATGCTTAGTCAAACTTAAAATTTTAACCGTTTGCTTAATATCATCTGGAGTAAGATGTAGCGTGTGTTTATCGATATTTAAACCGAGGCGATGATTCATTTTCATACGACCCACATCCGACAAATTATAACGCACATCTGAGAAAAATAAATTCTCAAAATAATTTTTAGCAACTTCAAGAGAAGATGGTGCCTCACCTAGCTTTATGGCTTTATAAATATCATATAAAGCATCTTTTTGGGTTTGATTTTTGTCAAGTAACATCGTATTGTATAAATATGGTCCAATATCTGATTTACTTGGATTAACCACCAAAACTTTTTCAAAATTTAATTTTTTTAACACATCTAAGCTTTCAGAAGTCACGATACTACCGGCTTCAAGCAATAATTCGCCAGTTTCAGGATCAATCAAATCTTGCGCCATGATATAGCCAGGCAACACTTCATCAGTCAATAAATAATACTCAAATTTTTCTTCTTTGAGCTTTTCAAGCATTTTACGATTTAACTTAGCGCCTTCTTTGACCACAATCTCGCCATTCTCAGCATTAACTAAATCATATGACATTTTTTTGCCAACAAAAATTTCACCATCAAATTTAATCGCCCAGCCGCGCTTTGTAAGAACGCTTTCTACTGCGCCATAAAAATTTTGGATGATATCTTGCGAGCTCATATTAATTGCACGCAGCAATGATGAGACAGGAATTTTACGCTTTTTATCAACCCTAAAATGAATTACATCTTTAGTATCAAACTCCATATCAAGCCATGATCCTAGGTGCGGGATGATTTTTGCTGTATAGGCTTTTGAATCAGAAATTTTAGTATTTTCGCTATCAAAAAACACACCGGGAGCCCTACGCATTTGCGATACGACAACGCGTTCAGCGCCATTGACAATAAAACTGCCAGTTTCGGTCATCAAAGGAACCTCGCATAAAAACACCTCTTGCTCTTTGATTGAACGAATTTCTTTGATATCACTACCTTCTTCTTTGTTCCACAAAATCAGACGAAGTTGGGCGTGCAAAGGCGCGGCAAAACTTCTTCCTGCTGAAAGGCACTCATTGGCTTCATATTTTGGCTTGCCAAGAGAATATTCGACAAACTCAACCGTAATGCGCTCAGATGAATCGGAAAGCGGGAAAAATGAATTAAATACAGACTGAATACCGACATTTTCTCTTTTTTTCGGCTCCACATTGAATTGCAAGAATTTCTCGTAAGAATCTCTTTGCAATGAAACCAGATAAGGAATAGATTCTTTATCTTTGTTAGTGCTAAAACTTTTTCTAAGCACTACTTGATCAAAACTACGATTCTGATTCACCAAAAACCTCTCAATTTAGTTAATTTGATCTTTTGTCAAGATCAAAAAAAATGGGCTTAAAATAAACTGATATATCAGTTGCCAATTAGTCTAAGTAAATAAATTTTATTTACCAAAACTTGGCGATCTTGGCAATTCAAGCACCACAAACGCCAAAAGCCAATCTAATTGCTAAAGACAAAACGCCCTTGCGCTAATTAGATCGGCAAAAAATCAAAGCAAATAATTACTTCAATTCAACTTTAGCACCAGCTGCTTCAAGCTTTTTCTTCATTTCATCAGCTTCAGCCTTAGCAACATCAGATTTAACTGTTTTTGGAGCAGCCTCAACTAGATCTTTAGCTTCTTTCAAGCCAAGACCAGTGATAGCTCTAACTTCTTTGATAACGTTGATTTTGTTATCACCGGCAGCGGCCAATACTACTTCAAATTTGTCTTTTACTTCAGCAGCAGGGGCAGCGGCACCACCAGCAGCAGGAGCAGCGGCAAATGCAGCAGCAGAAACGCCCCATTTTTCTTCCAATTTTTTGCTCAAATCAGCAAGTTGAAGCACTGTCAGAGATGATAATGTTTCACAAAGTTCGTCGATATTAACAGTCATTTTTTTTAAATTTAAGGTTGTTATAAAATTATTATTCTTACGCGCTAGCCCCTGGAAAAGAGGACGCCAAGCCTTCTTGCGGAGCATTTAAGACTCGCACGAAATTCGATTGTATTGCACTTAACTTGCCCAAGAAAGCAGCTCTTACATCTGATAAAGATCCCAATTTTGCCAAATTGACAATTTGAGCCTCTTCAATAAGTGCTTTGTCAAGATACCCAACTTTAATTTTTAAAGATTCGGTTTCTTTTGCAAAATCAGCAACAACTTTTGACAAGGCAACAGGATCATTTGAATAAAGGATCGCCGTTGGACCTTTCAAATAAGAAGTTACTGCTTCGAATTCGGTTCCTTTGATTGCGAGTGTGGCCAAGGTATTTTTGCCAATTTTCATGCCGCAATTCTTTGATTTAAGGTTAACCCTCATATCATAAAGTTGCTTTCCCGTCATACCGCGATAATGAATAACAACCAAAAAGCTTGCTTTTACAAGATTGTCTTTCAGAGAAGAAATCATTGCTGATTTCTGTGATTTGCTAATTGCCATAAAATTTATTTAATCTTTATAGATGTGAAGCCCGACTTGCGTGCGACACATAAATTTATGTTAATATTTTTTAATTTATAAAAAACCTATTTTATAAACCAAACATGATAAATCATGTTTTAATTTTGTATAACATCAAACTATATTGCATCAATTGCCACTTCAACCGAAGGGCCCATTGTACTGCTAATGTAGAATTTTTTGATGAATTTTCCTTTTACTCCCTCAGGTTTGGCATCTTTTAATGCTTTAACTACTGATTTGATATTTTCAACTAATTGATCGGCATTAAAATCAACTTTACCAACTAGACAATGAATGATTCCAGCCTTATCATTTTTAAAAGTAACTTTTCCCTTTAAGGCATCAGAAACTGCTTTTGCAACATCAGCGGTAACAGTGCCATTTTTTGGACTTGGCATCAAACCACGTGGACCAAGAATTTTAGCCACTTTGCTGATTTTTGACATAATATCAGGTGTAGCGATACAAGAATCAAAATCTACATATCCAGCCTCAATTTTAGCAACTAAATCTTCAAAGCCAGCTTCAATCGCACCAGCAGATAAGGCGTCTTTTTTCTTGCCTTCGTCAGCAGTGATAACTACCACTTTAACTTTTTTGCCAGATCCATTTGGAAGAAGCACTGAAGCCCTAACTGATTGATCGGATTGTTTTGCATCAACACCTAAATTTGCCGCAATATCAACCGATTCAACAAATTTGCGTTTTTTTGCGGATGTTAATTCTTGCAATTTTTTAACCGCATCTTCAAGATTTGCAGCCTCATGCTTGATTATTTCTACTTTAGCTTTTTTAGCTTTAGTTGTTTTTTTTGTTTTTTCTTTTGCCATTTTAATTGACTATGGTAAAAATTAATTCTCGATTATTTCTAATCCCATTGAAATTGCAGAACCCCTGACCATCGCAACACATGCCTCAAGATCAGTTGTATTCATGTCGGCCATTTTTTTCTTCGCAACATTTTCCATTTGTTTGCGATTAATTTTGCCAGCAACCTCTTTTCCTGGGTTTGACGACCCTTTTGCAAGGCCAATTTCTTTCATAATTAAAAATGAAACTGGGGGATTTTTTGTGATAAAAGTAAAAGTTTTATCTTTGTAAGCTGTAATGGTAACAGGAATTGGAGTGCCTGGCTCATGATCAAGCTTAAGCGCATTGAATTGTTTGCAAAACTCCATGATATTTAAACCTTTTTGCCCCAAAGCTGGACCAATTGGTGGAGCTGGATTTGCTTTGCCTAGTGGCACTTGCAATTTAATCAAACCTAAAACTTCTTTTTTTGCTTTTGACATTTTTTTATAAGATACTTTTTTCTATCTATTTACCTTATTCTTTTTAAGGGGCCTAGAATTATATTTTTTTAAAAATAATATGCAATAGATTATTTTATATTTTTTTAGAATATTTTTTATGAAACTTTTTCAACCTGACTCACATCAAGCTCTACCGAGGTTGCGCGACCAAAAATTAAAATTGAGATTTTCACTTTTTGCTTTTCGGCGTCAAATTCTTCAACAACTCCTGAGAAAGATTCAAAAGGACCTTCGATCACATTTAAAGTTTCACCAGTTTCAAACACCAGATTTTTATTGCTGACTGTTTGTTCACTTGAAGTGTTGAGAATATCTTGCATTTTAGCGTCAGTCACGGCTTCAGGACTGTTTTTTCCACCTAAAAATCCAATTACTTTAGGAATCGAATTAAGTGCATTATACGCTTCTGAACTTATATTGGCCTTAATAAACACATAGCCTGGAAATAATTTTTGGGTTTCTTGTACTTTTTGACCTTTTTTGATTTTAAAAACTTGCTTTGAAGGCACTAAAACTTCGATCACATTTTGACCAAGACTACCCCGCATAATCATTGACTTAACCTCGACAGCGATCTTATTTTCTTGACCCGCCATTACGTTGAGTATATACCATTTATATTCTATATTTTCCATTTTTTTATAAATTTATTGAGGCTTCTATTATAGACCGAAAATTAGTCCGATAATTTTTGAAATTACAAAATCAGCAACCAAAACCACCAATGAAAACACAATTATGGTTACAATAATTGTGATTGTAGTGATATAAGTCTCTTTTTTTGAAGGTGTATGAAGCTTTTTGACTTCATCAACAGTATCTCTGAAATAATTTAACAACATTTTCACACTTATGAATTAGGTGGCAGGAGCGAGAGGAATCGAACCCCCAACCAACGGTTTTGGAGACCGCTACTCTACCAATTGAGCTACGCTCCTAAATGGATGAAAATACATCCTAATATGGAATTTTAAGGGCTTTTATATGATAAATCAAGCCCTAAAACCATAAAACCAAAGCTAAAATCCCTTTGAAAAAATTTTTAATCAAATAAAATTCTAGCTAAAAAACAATAAAATTACTTAATAATTTTAGAAACCACACCCGCGCCTACTGTTCTGCCGCCTTCACGGATGGCGAATCTGAGGCCTTCTTCCATTGCAATTGGGCTGATTAATTCTACAGTTAGGCGAGT
>JACCDV010353121.1_pt1 | contig 74851 bp, 66 predicted proteins | sample 7446131 | NCBI WGS metagenome assembly JACCDV01 (sample SAMN15323448, study PRJNA562643) | freshwater metagenome | isolation source: river surface water | place: USA:Blue River Watershed | collected 2017-08-17
CCTTGGCAAGCACCAGATGCTTTAGTGATAGAAAGAGAGGCTAAGGCTTTGATTGGAGTTACTGACAACTGGACACAATGGCAAAATTTAACGGGTGTTCAAACTCATTGGGCTGATGGCACCGTTCTGATTGACTATTCAGGTGCTAATGGGTCAGCAACAAGAACAGTTTATGGCGGAGGGAAAGTGGATATTTCTATACCACCCTGTGATGGAACTGCCAATCTTGGCAGACGCGGTTACTGCGTTTGGGCACCTCAAGGAATCACGACAAATTACCTACGTTCTGCTAAGTCGGTAACGCAAGAATGGGAAATGAGCAATGACCTCGGTGATTCACACACCTCTTCCTTACAACAAGGAGGCCGTTTGCCTGACAACAGTCTTGATTGTCGGGTAGTTGGCCGAATTTATGCCAACCTGGGTGATACCGTAACCATTGAGTGGTATCCTGGTGCGCCAAATTTACCACTACAATTGGCTGTCTTAAATAAAGAATGTCAAGTACTCGATTCCCTTACGCAAACAGGTAATGGCGTTTTTCAGTTTGTCCCTGCCTATAGCGGTTGGCATACTTTGCGTTTGCGCAACGCAAGTGCTACTCAGGCTGGTCAGAATTGCTGGGTGAAAGCAAATTATACAGCACCTAAAGTAGTCCAGACCAATGAGGTCAAGAATAAGTGTGCGTGTAGTATTTCTAATGGAGGAAGCTCAAGCGTGGAAGAATTATTGGCCGCCGAAATCGAACTCTATCCAAATCCAAATCAAGGAAAGTTTGAATTGGTTTGGTCGATTGGAATCTCTGTTCAAGCTGTTGAAGTGATCGATTTAAGTGGCAGAAGCATTCAGCGCTTTATGGGGCCGTTTTTTAATGATTCAGCTAGCTTTGATTTATCGGAAATTGAGAAGGGAAGCTATGTGCTGCAAATTGTTACCGATCAAGGATTGGTTTTGAAGAAGATTCAGGTGAATTGATTCAACTGTCAATGATTCATTTCAAGAATGTTTTGAAATCGGATTTGTTTTTATCCCAATCAATTTATTGATCATTCATTCATTCATTCATTCAATCAATCAATCAATCAATCAATCAATCAATCAATCAATCAATCAATCAATGCTCAATTGACCTTTAGCATACTGATACAAGCGGCTTCTTTCAGCAACTTCTTTGCGGAAGTAGGCCTCCTGTCTTTTGGGTAAGAAGCGTTTTTTATGGATGCCGAAAGTGAAGACGTTCAATATTTTTCTGCCAAATGGAAACGGAGCTTGGAATTGCTCGTTAATTGGACTGAGTGCCTTTAAGGAGTCTGTTAAAGAAGCATTTAAGCCCATTTCAATGAGTTGGGCCCGAACTTGCTCAGAGCGTTCGTTGAAACGCGAAAGGTGAGTAGGGTCGATGCCTCGGAGTTTGGCAATGCGATTCGCTTGGAAATCGAGGTCTAAAAATGCTTTTTGCAAGTCTTCAATACTCATCATAGGGCTACAAAGTAAGCGATTTCTTTTGAAAATAACCCAAAAATTCAGCATTGCCGTCGCCACCTAGAATAGGAGAATCAATGTAGCCTTGCCAAACCAATTGATTGCGGCTAGCCATGGCTTTGATGCTTTCTAGTAGTGCTGGGTATTGGCTGTTGTCTTTTACAACACCCGCTTTATTGAGTGCGCCCGGGCCAAGTTCAAATTGCGGCTTGACTAATAAAATAACGTTCGCGTTTTCTTTGAGTAGCGAAATTGTAAAGGGCAAAACCTTTTCCAATGAAATAAAGGAAACATCTACTACCAAGCCATCTGCTAACTCAGGAATGAGTTTTGAGTTGAGGTCTCGGGCATGTGTTTTTTCCAGATTCACAACCCTAGGGTCCGTTTTGATTTTGTCGTGTAGTTGTTTCTGCCCAACATCGACGCAATATGCTTTTGAAAGCCCGCGTTCGAGTAAAACTTCCGTGAAACCACCTGTGCTTGCTCCTAAATCGATGTAGGTCTGCCCTGAAACATCAATATTCCAATGATCAAGTGCCGCAATTAATTTGAAGGCGGCTCTTGAAACCCATGGAATTTCTTCGGCTAAGAGCTCAATTTGTGCATCAACAGGCACTTTCTTTCCGGGTTTAGAAAAGAGTTTACCGTTGACTTTTACACCATATTTTTTAATGATTTCTTCGGCGCGTACTCGGGTACTTACCAAGCCTCGTTCAAGTAGGATTTTATCAATGCGTTCTTCCATTATTTCGGATATGAAAAAAGGATTTTTTCTGAATAGCCTTCGATTTGTAAATAAATCGGTGATTCGGCAATCATTTTGTTGGCCAAAGGCTTGATGTCAAACTCTAGAATTCCGAGTTCAAGTTGCAAGTCATTGTTTTTGGATGCTTTGTTGCTCGGTTTAGGACTCGCTAAAATTTTACAAGCTCTTATGGGCGGGAAAGATTTCGCAATGTTTGAGCTGCCTACTAATTCGAAATTTTCAAGCGCTGTGCCGCTTGTATAGTAAATACGCAAAGTAGCGCCCACTATTTGTAAAGAATCTATGGCTAGCGGCGCGGCCTCTTTTTCAAAGCCAACTGGGTCTATTTTTGCGATTCCTTGATGCATTGAAATAGGATTTTTACTTGGGTAAGTGAGCGTAATTGTACTTTTTTTGCTGAGGCTGCAACTGAAAACAAGCAGCAATAGCAAACTCAGTTGAATATATTTCATGAGGATGGGGTATTGAGCATTCAAAAGTACGACCATTTGCGCAAAGAGCCTTATTTTTGCACTGAATGAAAACAAAAACGCTCAAAAAGAACAAAGTCAATGTCATTACATTGGGTTGCTCTAAAAATACTTTTGATTCAGAACTCATGATGGCTCAATTGAAGGCCAATCAGTTTGAGGTTGAACATGAAGCCCAACAAGACGACTCCGAAATTGTCATCATCAATACTTGCGGCTTTATCGACAACGCCAAGCAAGAGTCTATCGACACAATTTTGCGCTATGCTGAAGCCAAGCAAGAAGGTTTGGTTGAAAAGGTATATGTTACGGGTTGTTTATCTGAGCGCTACCGCGATGATTTAGAAAAAGAAATTCCTGAAGTAGATGCCTATTTTGGAACCCGTGAGTTACCGCGCTTGCTCAAAACCCTCAAGGCCGACTACAAACACGAGTTGGTTGGGGAGCGCATCCTGACTACGCCAAGCCATTATGCTTATTTTAAAATAGCCGAGGGTTGTGATCGCCCTTGTTCGTTCTGTGCTATTCCTTTGATGAGAGGTAAGCACCTGTCTACGCCAATTGAAGACCTTGTTTTACAAGCTAAAGGCTTGGTCGCTAAAGGTGTAAAAGAGATCATGCTCATTGCTCAAGACCTCACTTATTACGGTTTAGACCTTTACAAAAAACGCGCACTTTCAGACCTGCTCAAACGCTTATCAGATATTGAAGGCTTAGACTGGATCCGTTTGCATTATGCGTATCCATCAGGTTTTCCGATGGATGTACTCGACGTGATGGCCGAGCGCGATAATATTTGCAAGTACCTCGACATGCCTTTGCAGCATGGTTCTACAAAAATATTGCAGGCAATGCGCCGTGGCATCACCCGTGAAAAAACCGAAGAATTGGTAGCTCAAATTAGGGCAAAGGTTCCTGGTTTGGCCCTAAGAACAACACTCATAGCTGGTTACCCTGGTGAAACCGCTGAAGATTTTCAAGAAATGTATGATTTTGTGGAGCGCACGCGTTTTGATCGCCTAGGGATATTTACTTACTCACATGAAGAAAATACCCATGCGTATCAGTTCATTGACGATGTGCCAGCGAAGCTCAAAAAAGAACGCGCCGATCAAATCATGGAATTGCAAAGCGGTATTTCCTATGAATTGAATCAATTAAAGGTGGGCAAAGAGTTTAAAGTCTTGTTTGACCGTGTTGAAGGCGATTATTTTATTGGTCGTTCGGAATTTGACTCTCCTGAGGTAGACAACGAAGTACTCGTGAAAAAATCAGCCGGATATGTTCGTTTGGGCGACTTTTCGCGTGTTATTATTGACAGCGCAGATCATTACGATTTGTATGGCTCTTTAATTCTATGACAATAAAACTGCTTTCTCTTATTATACTCAGTAGCTTCTTGCTTGCTTGTGGAAATGAAAACACAGCCCGCACAAGCCAATTTGATGTACTTGAGCAAAGTGCTCATCAGAAAGCGCTTCCCTTTAAAAGTCAGCGTTTAAATGCAGGCCCCATTCAAATTAAATACCCCGATTTTGGTGCGCATCCCTTTGCTAGCTTGCTGCAACAACTCCTTAAATCCGATACTGCAGGTGTGTTTTGCGTAGGGCAGCGCAGTGCTAATATACGATATCAAACACTTTGGGCGACGCAAAATGTGCTCAGCATGCAACAAGAAGTAGTCCTTGATTGCCCCATGAGTCAAGGTAAAAGAAGCACCACAATAACGCATTTATATACCTTACTCAACGATACCATTTACAAGTTAGACCTAGAAGGATCTCCAAGCGTTATTCAAGAAATTCAGGTGGCGTTAAAAAAACGTCAAGCTCCTTATTGCAGCCCGCCCAAAATTGAAGAGGTCTTTCCGTACATTCGCAAAGGCAGGGTTGAAATCACCCCGCATTATGGAAGTGCACTCTGCGACACCACTTTTAAGCGTTCATCAATCAGTCGCAAAGACCTCCGATTGATCAGAAATCAGGTCTTTTTGGTGCTCAAACCATAGATCGGCCCTCAAATTCCGTTGCTATTTGCAGAAGAACCTTATCTTTGAAATAAAATTTCAAACATGGGTTTACTAGACAATAAAGTCGTTTTAATTACCGGCGCTTCTCGCGGAATTGGAAAAGCAATTGCCGAAGAATGCGTTAAACAAGGCGCTAAAGTTGCCTTTACTTATTTATCATCTGAAGAGAAAGCACTTGTACTTGAAGCTGAACTCAGCGCCAATGGAGGTGTTGCTAAAGGTTTCAAATCTGATGCCTCTAATTTCGACCAAGCACAAACATTGGTTGATCAAGTTGTTGAAGCATTCGGCACAGTCGATGTGCTTGTAAATAATGCAGGTATTACCCGCGATACGTTGTTGTTACGCATGACTGAAGAGCAATGGGATGAAGTCATCAATACCAATCTTAAATCAGCTTTCAATTTAACAAAAGCGGTTCAAAAGCCCATGTTAAAAGCTAGATCAGGCTCTATTATCAACATGAGTTCTGTTGTAGGAGTGAAAGGAAACGCTGGTCAATCAAATTATGCAGCCTCAAAAGCAGGTCTCATCGGCTTTACTAAATCTATTGCAGCTGAACTTGGTTCGCGCAATATCCGTTGTAATGCTATTGCACCAGGTTTTATTGAAACTGAAATGACCGAAGTGCTCGATCAACAAGTGGTTGAATCTTGGAGAAACAGCATTCCATTAAAAAGAGGAGGTCAACCAATCGATGTAGCGAATGCTACGGTTTTCTTGGCTTCTGAAATGTCAGCTTACATCACCGGGCAAACCTTGCATGTGTGTGGTGGTATGTTAATGTAATCCTATGAATATTCGTCCGAGGCGCAATCGCAAGAGCGCAACAATTCGTCAGATGGTTGAAGAGACGCAATTGACTGCGGCTCACCTGATTTATCCGATCTTTTTAAAAGATGGCAAAGGTATCAAAGAGGAGGTTACTTCTTTACCCAACAATTTTCGTTGGTCTCTAGATACGTTGCTTCCTGAAATTGAGGCTTGCATGGAACTTGGTGTCAAAACCTTTGACATTTTCCCTGCGGTTGACGAAGCGCTTAAAGACAGAATTGCTTCTTACAGCTGGGCCTCAGATAATTTTTACTTGCAGGCCATCAGTGCCATCAAACAACGCTTTCCCGAAGCAGTTGTGATGTCTGATGTTGCCATGGACCCCTATTCTTCGGATGGTCATGACGGTTTGGTCAGAGATGGTCAAATCATCAACGACGAAACTTTACCAATTTTGGCCAAAATGGCTTTGGCTCAAGCTCAGGCTGGGGTTGATATCATTGGTCCTTCAGACATGATGGATGGTCGTGTGGGCTATTTGCGCAGCGAACTCGATGCGGAAGGCTTTACGGACGTCTCAATTATGTCCTACACCGCTAAATACGCCAGTGCCTTTTACGGGCCTTTCCGAGATGCGCTTAATTCAGCGCCCAAATCAGGCGATAAGCTTACTTATCAAATGAATCCGGCAAATAAACGCGAGGCATTACTTGAGGCGCAACTCGATTTTGACGAAGGTGCAGATATGCTCATGGTTAAACCAGCGTTGTGCTACCTCGATATCATTTCTTTGCTAAAGGAGAATTTCCCAATTCCAGTAACTGCCTACAACGTAAGCGGCGAATGCGCAATGGTTTATGCAGCTGCCAAAAATGGATGGCTCAATTATGACAGAGCTGTTCATGAAATGCTGATCAGTATGCGCAGGGCAGGGGCAGACGCCATCCTGACTTACTTTGCCAAAGATTTTGCCCAACAAATTAAAAACGCCTAAAGCAATATTCCAATGGCTATTGAACTTAGCTCTAACTATTTAAGCCTCGAAGCATTCGAGGAATTATTGCGTAGCAATGAAACTTTGGTTTTAAGCGAGCAACTCAAAGAAGGCATTAATAAATGTAGGGCCTACATCGATCAGAAAATGGCCCAAACCGATCACCTAATTTATGGTGTCAACACGGGCTTTGGTTCTTTGTGCAATACAGCCGTAGGAAAAGAAGATCTTGAAGAATTGCAGCGCAACCTCGTTTGCTCGCATGCCTGCGGAATCGGCGAAGAAGTACCTCAAGAGATCGTGAAACGCATGTTGCTGCTCAAAGTACTTGGTTTGTCAAAGGGTGCTTCAGGTGTCCGACTTGAAACGATTGAAAGATTGCTCTTTTTCTACAATAACCGCATATATCCAAGGGTATTTCAACAAGGTAGTTTAGGTGCCTCAGGAGATTTAGCGCCTTTGGCTCATTTGTCTTTACCACTAATCGGTGAAGGTGAAGTATATTTTGAAAATCAATTAATTAAGTCTTCTGAATTAAATAAAAAGTTTAATCTAGAGCCACTTGTTTTGCAATCGAAAGAAGGCTTGGCCTTGCTCAACGGTACGCAATTTATGTCAGCCTATGCAAGTTATGCCATTGACAAAGCATTCCGCTTATTTGATGGCTTTAATCAAGTAGCAGCCTTATCTCTTGAAGCTTATGATGGTCGTAAAGAACCTTTTTCGCCCAATGTCAACGAAATTCGAAATCAAGTTGGGCAAATTCAAGTAGCTGCATGGTTCAGAGAAACCTTAAAAGGTAGCCAGATTATCGCACAACCAAAGGCGCATGTCCAAGATCCTTATTCGTTTCGCTGTATCCCGCAAGTTCATGGTGCAACCCTTGATACTTTGCAGCATGCAGCCAAGGTCATCGAGCGTGAAATTTCAGCAGTAACCGATAATCCAACCATTTTCTTTGAAGACGATGAGGTTGTTTCTGCAGGAAATTTCCATGGGCAACCTTTGGCCCTAATTCTCGATTTCATGGCTATTGCAATGGCTGAACTCGGCAGTATTTCCGAGCGCAGAACCTATAAACTGATTTCCGGAACCCGCGATTTACCGCCTTTTCTCGTGAAAAATCCAGGGCTCAATTCAGGGCTCATGATTACGCAATATACCAGTGCATCTATTGTCAGTCAGAACAAGCAATTGTGTACACCAGCAAGCATTGACACGATAGATAGTAGTAACGGCCAAGAAGATCATGTCAGTATGGGGGCCAATGCTGCCACCAAACTATATCGCGTGCTAGACAACTGTCAGAAGATCCTAGCTATTGAACTCATTCATGCGGCACAGGGTCTAGAGTTCAGACGCCCGTTACAAAGTTCTGTTTGGTTAGAAGATTTATTTAGCCAATTCCGAGTAGTTGTTCCAAGTCTAGAATCTGACCGAATTTTAGCAACTGATATGCACGCGGCTTATCAATTTATCCAACAAATGATTTACCATGACTGAGCTTGAAAGCAACCAAGAAACAACTAAAAGACCAGTTTTTCTGTTGGTTTTAATAATTATGTCTAGTATCAACATTGGTATTAGTACCATGGGATCTTTGAGTGCAATTTTAGGTGCTAAACCAGATGCTGACATGATCAAAGAGGCGCAACTCGATTTTGCCAAAATGCGCGATCAATTAGAGGCCGCAAACGGCGCAGACTTCATTTATATCGTGGATCAAATGGAAACAGTTACCATGAACATGTTTGCACATTTCCATACGTATAATTCCATTCAGTTTATCTTTTTGCTATTGGGTTTAACCGGAGTAATCCTAACGTATCAGCGCAAGCGTTTGGGTTTTCACTTTTACATCGTTTACAGCCTTGGCCTGGTGCTTTTGCCGTATTTTTTCAACTCCATGCAGCAAATACCTACAATACTTACCATTGTTGGGGTGCTCTACGGTGCGCTATGGGTATTTTTATATAGCCGTAACCTGCACTGGGTCAATCAATAAACTCGTTTAGAAAATTTTTCCGGGGTTCAGAATGCTTTTGGGGTCAAATATTTTTTTGATACCCCTCATGAGTTCAAGCCCAGTTTCACTAAATGCGAGGTCCATGTATGGCTTTTGAACCAAGCCAATGCCGTGTTCTCCAGAAATAGTGCCTCCCATTTTGATTACTGCCGTAAAAAGCTCTCTAATTGCGCTTGTTAATTCATGATTCCAGAATTCTTCGCTGAGCTCTCCTTTGATGATGTTCACATGTAAGTTGCCATCGCCAGCATGTCCGTAACAAACTGATTCAAAGCCATATTTTTGACCAATGGCTTTTACGGTTGCCAATAAGTTGGGTAGCTGATAGCGCGGTACTACAGTATCTTCTTCTTTGTAAACAGATTGCACCTTCACCGCTTCGCCCACTTTTCTGCGCAAACTCCAAAGCGCTGTTTTCTGGGCTTCGGATTCCGCAAACAAGATTTCATCGGTCTGAAATTGGTCAAGAACGGCCAAAATGCCCTCGCATTCTTTCATGAGTTGTTCAGGGTCAAAGCCATCCACCTCAATAAGCAGATGTGCCGCGTGTTCATCTTTCACCTCAATGGTGTAATCACCAGAGAAAGATTGAGACCAGCGCAAGGCATTTTGCTCCATGAATTCGAGGCCGCTCGGTGTAATACCTACCTGAAAAATAGCAGCTACTGCTTCGCAAGCTTGCTGTGCATCGAAAAATGGCACGAGCATCAGGAGGTCATGAGTAGGATGTGGTAGGAGTTTGAGAACTATTTTAGTAACTATGGCCAAGGTGCCCTCAGAACCCACAATGAGCTGCGTGAGGTTGTAGCCTGTTGCATTTTTCAGAACGTTGGCGCCAGTCCACATGATGGTGCCATCGGCCAAAACAATTTCTAAATTTAAAACGTAGTCTTTGGTAACGCCGTATTTTACTGCTTTGGGGCCTCCTGAATTTTCTGAAATATTGCCGCCAATAAAGCAAGAGCCTTTACTGGCTGGATCTGGCGGATAAAAGAGCCCTTTTTCGCGAACCGCATTTTGAAGTACTTCTGTAATGACGCCTGGTTGTGTAATGACCTGCGCGTTTTTTTCATCGATTTCGATGATTTGGTTGAGTTTTTCAGTCGATAACAAAACGCCGCCATAAATGGGCAGACAGCCCCCGCTTAAACCAGTTCTGGCACCTGCTGCTGTTACGGCGATGTGCTGCTCATTACAGTAACGCATGATCTGAGCAACTTCTTCTGTGCTGATCGGAATGAGTACCAAACCAGGGTAGAAGATTAAATCTTCGGTGTGGTCATGGCTGTAGTCGGAAAGCTCTTCCTGCTTGCTGAGGCAGCGTCCTGGGAGTAGCTGTTCAAAATAGGCGAGATCGGCCGCTGAAGGCTGTTGATACGCGTTTGAAAAAGATGGCGTTTGCATGACTGCGAACATAAGTAAAATTGCTGAATTCTTGTCGCCGGTCTTTTTTAATTTTATCTTTGAATAGAAAATGAATCAGATGTCTCAAGAAGTATATATAATAGACGGTGTGCGCAGTGCCATCGGTAATTTTGGCGGGAGTTTAGCTCCTTTACGCGCCGATGATTTAGCAGCTCAAGTGTTAGCCGCTTTAATGGCTCGCCATCCAGCACTCGATGCTAAAGGCATAGAAGATGTGTTGTTAGGCTGTGCCAATCAGGCCGGAGAAGATAACCGCAATGTAGCCAGAATGGCCAGTTTGTTAGCGGGGCTTCCTATAGAAGTACCAGGAGAAACCGTCAATCGTTTATGTGCTTCAGGTATGGCAGCAGCCATTAATGCTACCCGAGCTTTGCGCCTTGGTGACGGAAATTTATACATTGCAGGTGGTGTGGAGCACATGACGCGCGGCCCATGGGTCATTTCGAAAACAAGCAGTGCTTTTGGTCGCGATGCCCAGATGTATGATTCTTCTTTTGGTTGGCGCTTTATCAATCCTAAAATGGAAGAGCTATATGGCGTTGATAGCATGGGCATGACCGCTGAAAACTTAGCAGATAAATACCAGATATCTAGAGCTGATCAAGATGCTTTTGCGGCCTGGAGTCAGCAAAAAACTGCAAGCGCACAAGCAGCAGGTTTTTATCACGGTGAAATTGTACCCCTAGAAATTCCACAAAAAAGAGGGGAGGCCGTTATTTTCGATAAAGATGAATTTGCTCGCGGCAACACCACCACCGAAACACTAGAAAAATTAAAACCAGCTTTCAAGAAAGACGGTAGCGTTACTGCTGGCAATGCCTCAGGTCTCAATGACGGAGCTGCTGCATTGCTTTTAGCTAACGAAAATGGTGTGGCTCAGCATGGTTTGAAACCAATGGCAAAAATTTTAGCTGCAGCGGTAGCTGGTGTAGCACCAAATATCATGGGAATTGGCCCGGTGCCGGCAAGTCAAAAAGCACTAGAAAGAGCGGGCTTAACCCTCGATCAAATGGATGTGATTGAAATCAATGAAGCCTTTGCAGCCCAAGTGTTAGCTTGCTCCAGAGCTTTAGGCCTCGACGACCGCGATCCAAGGATCAATCCGAACGGCGGTGCCATTTCTTTAGGTCATCCTCTCGGGATGTCAGGTGCACGCTTATTACTTACAGCAGCTAGGCAACTGCGCGCTACAAATAAGCGTTATGCCTTAGTGACCATGTGTATTGGCGTAGGTCAAGGCTACGCAGCTGTCATCGAAAATGTCTAAAATGAAAATTCAAGCGCTCATCTTATTGCTTTTACTGTTCAGTGCTTGTAAAAAAGAAGCGACATCTTGGCACACCAATTGGGAACTTCCTGTATTAAAAGACACCCTTGATTTAAGTAATTTTTATAATGATTCTACCCTAAGCATCAACGGTACTCAAATCAATGTAGCGCTTTCAAGAACCATTCTCGATTTAGGCCTTGAAGATCTGATCAAAATACCCGACACGACAATTAGCCAGCAATTTCAGTCTGTATTTGCCATTAACAATGTGACTCCTGGTTTTACTTTTGTAAACAGCGTCAAGACGCATGAGCTAGACCTTCAAGATATTCAATTGAAGAAAGTGCGTGTGAAAACAGGCACGGTCAAGCTCAAGGTGCAAAACCCTTTGAATACTGCCGTACTTTATCAAATTGAACTTCCGGGTGTAAGTCTCAACGGGCAGCCATTTATTCAAAATTTTGAAGTAGCGGCCGGAACCGTTCAAAACCCTAGCATTGCCATTGAAACTTTAGATTTAAGCCAATATGAAATAGATTTAGGTGGGCAACAAGGGCTTGAATTCAATAAATTACAATCAAAACTCACGCTTAAAACAGATCCGAACGGCCCAACGGTCTCCATTTACTCTAATCAACTCTTTAAGTTTGAAGCAAGTTTCCAAGACCTCAAATTCGATTATGCCAAGGGTTACTTTGGCTCGACAATTATCAATGAGCAAAAAACATTTCATTTACCATATTTAAACCAGCTAGTTGCCGGCACCCTAGATTTGCCTCAATTGGCTTTAGATGTCACTATTGAAAACGGTTTCAAAGTTGCTTTAAGAGGGCAGTTGGCATCTTTACAAGCAACAAACACGCAAGGGCAAAGCATCAATTTACAAGCGCCATCTATTGGCCCAAGTTTTTATTTGTCATCAGCTTTAGGTTCGTGGTCAGGTTTGCAACCAAGCACACTTCAATTGCATTTTGATGCCAATAATAGCAACATCGAAAACTATCTCGAAAATTTAGGGGCTACGCAAAATGCAGCTTATGAATTGCAAGTCAATCCATGGGGTAATACCTCCATGGGGCATGACGAAGCTTTCCCCAATAGCCGTTTAAAAGTCAAGGTTGCGGCAAGCATGCCATTGCAATTCAACGCAGATCAACTGACACTACAAGATACCTTTGACTTGGCACTTCAACAAAATTTAAGCAAAACACACATCAGTTCCGGAGCTATTCTGCTCGAGGCAACCAATGCTTTCCCTTTCGCTACGGATCTTACGCTGTACTTCCTGAAAGATGGACAAATTGCCTATTCGGTATTGGCTACTGCCCAAATTTCAGCTTGTACACTTGGCCAAATAGACCCTTCAGATGGTTTAATGAAAAAAACATCTAAACTGAGCATACCATTACCTGAAGAAATGATTAAAGATCTCAAGAGCCTAGATAAAGTTGTTGTGCAAGCAAGCTGCTCAACCCTAGACCCAAATACTGGTTTAACGATAACGCAAGCTGTACAGGCAAATGCGTTTTTGGCCTTTAAACTCAATTTACAACTTCAAACAAGCATGCGTCCATGAAGTACTGGTTTTGTTTGTTAAGTACGTTCTTAGTTGCTCAGATGACCCAAGCACAGCAACAGTTAGTACTCGAGTCTAATGGTGCCTACAATAGTACATCCTTACCAAGGAGTATACCCAATGCGTTTTTCTATGGTGGCTACCTCGATTCAGGTTTGTTGTCCCAGACCTATGCTTCGTTATCAGAGCGCAATAGCTTTGGTTTACAAATGCATGCCAATTTGCAGTTCAAGAGCAATAAAGCCATCAGTCAGGACCCAAAAAAGTGGGGTTCGGCTTGGAATTGGCAATTCGGCGCAGGAGCTGAAAACTACACTGGTATTCAATTTTCGAAAGCAGCATTTGGTTTTGTATTCATGGGAGGGGCCCCTTTTATAGGAGACACCTTAGATTTTTCAACTACAAAGTTTCAAAGTATCAGTTTTTCAAAAGTTGGGTTAGGCGCATTTCATCCCGAAAGTCAAAGTGCCGTACAACTCAATTTAGTCGGCGTTCACAATCAAGTAGTGGCCAATATCAATGAGGCTACTTGGTTTCAAGACCCCATTCAAGACTCCATCTTTTTAAATGTGGCGGCCAATGCACGCTATGCCACCAAAGCGCTCTCGGCACTTGGTTTGGCCCTTGACCTAGATTATCGCTTTGAGTCCGAAACAGAACAAGATCCAATGGTGTTTCAGCTCAAAATTCAAAATTTAGGTTTTGCTTATCAATTAACACCGCTTGAACAACTGCAACTCAATGAATCCTTTGCCTATGGTGCTTACGATTTAGATGGTTTACAGCAATTTCAGTTCTCGCAAACCATTGATGCTGCACTTGCTGATCTCAATTTTCAGCGCAGTAATATCAAAGCTTGGACCCTGCTTCCTGCAAGTATACAATTAGCAAAGCTCGTCAATAACGACAGCAGTATTCGCGTTCAAGCTTATTACGGTGCGCATTTTATGCTGCGTCAGACCTATACGCCATTGTTTTTTGCAGGGGCGCACTTTTTTGTCACTAAAAAATGGCAAACAGGTATCGGAGCAGCCTATGGTGGCTTTGGAGGTTTAAGGGCGCAAACTTATAGCGCTTTGACCTTTGCTAAGTATCAAATTTACCTCCGCACCGATAACTTAACTTTTCGAAAAGGAGCATCCATTTATTTGCAAGTCAAATGCGATATCTAGTCTTTCTATTTTTATGCCTTGCCACAGCAGCGCAAGGGCAGCAGCGCTTTTATAAGTTGTATGCAGGTAACGGCTTTGATAAAGGAGAAGATATCTTTGTCTTGCCAGATTCTAGTTTTGTGGTGGCCGGAAGTTCAGGTAGCTTTGAACAAACAGCACAAGGATACTTACTAAAGCTAGATCAACAAGGGAATTACCAATGGAGTCAGGCCTATGGCGCACAAGAAACGGAGGAGGTAAAACGTGTTTTTCACCGTCCAGGTATGGGTTATTACATGGCGGGCATGTCCAATTCTTGGTCAGCAGGATCCTTTGACCCGATGCTGATTTATACCGATTTACTGGGTAACCAACAATGGATTAAAACTTATGAAAGCCCTAGTTGGGAGCGCATTCATGATGGCGCACAAAGCATCGACACAGGAATGGTTTTGGTAGGTGAACGCCAAGCAGTTTTCGGAGGATCTGCAGATATTTTTCTGTTGCGTTTGGATAAGAATGGCGATACACTCTGGACTAAAACAATGGGCTCGAATGGTAATGATAGAGCCTATGCCATTCAACGCATCACTGATTCAACTTATGCTATTGGCGGCGAATGGTATTTATCCGATTCATTAAGCAGTAAAGCTTATATTGCCATGATACACGATAACGGTACTGTTTTATGGGAAAAGCATTTCGGCCATTATGCCGGGGCTTATAAAGTGCATGATTTGACAAAAACACCAGACGGAATCATGTTCGCAGGTTGGCGTACGGTCAATGCAAACAATCATGACAATCTTTCCGGAACTATTTCATTCACAGGGGTGCTGCTACAAGAAATCACGCATCTTGATAACGCAAGCACCATTGAAAACAATAGATTGTGTCAGTTGCAGTATCTGACACAACAAAATGTTACGGTTATTGGCTATCAAACCATAAATAGCATGACCAATCAAGATGACTTTGATTTGGGCTTCGGTTATTTTGATGCGCTTTATGGATTCTGGATGCCTAATTTTTCAGGTACTTCCATTTTCAATGATGGTCTTGATGAGGTTGCGCAAATTAAGCCTACCGCAGACGGTGGCTATGTAGCGGTCGGAACCAATGCCAATGTAGTAGACAACCAAAATGCGCTCAATGGTGGCTCGAATATTTTTGTTTTGAAAATTGATATTTTAGGTGGCGGTGAAATTCAAACAGATACGGTATTCACCTTGAATCAGTTGGTTGGTATTCACGAAGCATCTCAAGGAACCCTTAGCTTCGGAATTTATCCGAATCCTACCGTTGATATCGTTACTATTACTTCTTTTTCAGACATCCCCCTTGCCTTCACTTTGACAGATAATCAAGGTCGGGTATTAGAAAGGTTCGACATGCAAGCTATGCATTTGCTGGATCTTCAGCAGTATCCTGCCGGAATTTATTATTTGAATTCGCTAGGGCAGCGCACCAAGCTTTTGAAATATTAATTATTTGCCCGAGTTCTTCTGGCTTTCTCCTTGATCAATAAACTGAGTTCGCGGCTTGTTTGCCCAGCTACAGATGTGTTTTCATCTGCGCGGCGCAGTAAGTAAGGTAGTACCTCTTTTACTGGACCAAAAGGCACGTATTTAGCCACCATATAGCCGGCGTCAGCAAGATTATACGAGATGTGGTCTGACATACCAAGCAATTGCGCAAAGTAATGGTTGGTGGATCCATTTTCGATGCCGGCTTCTTGCATTAATTGCGTCAGGAGTAAAGCGCTGTCTTCATTGTGGGTGCCAGCACAAACCGTGAAGACATCTTGGTTTTCAAGGATGAGGCGCAAGGCAGCGTTGTAGTCGTGGTCGGTTGCAGCTTTATCGGGCTGGATAGGAGAGGGGTAGCCTAATTCCAAGGCTCTAGCTCTTTCTTTTTCCATGTAGGCCCCACGCACTAGTTTTACGCCGTAAGTGATGTTGGCGGCCTTGGCTTTTTGAAGCTCTGTTTTTAGATACTCGAGGCGATCGTGGCGGTACATTTGCACCGTATTGAAAACGATGTCAGACTCTTTGTTGTACTTGAGCATCATGTCAAAAGTCCATTGATCTATGGCTGTCTGAATCCAGGTTTCTTCAGCGTCAATAAATAAGGAAACATCGTGGTCATGAGCGGCTTTACAAATGCGATCTAGGCGCTTGTGAATGGCAGCAAATTCTTGTTCTTGGGTAGCTGTTAATGGGGTTAGCTCTTGCCCTTTTCTTTGTGCTCTGATTCTTTCTGAAGCCAGTTCAATGAGGTCATGACGGGCAATCCCGGTCATTTTGAAGACGGCAAAAGGGATGTTTGAATCTTTGGTTGCTCTGATGATGGTTTCAATGATGATATCGGCAGTTGCCTCAAAGTCTTCGTCTTGAGTTTTACCTTCAACAGAGTAATCTAGGATGGTTCCAATTTTGAATTTACCGAGATTTTGGATAGCCGTTTCACAATCGGAAATGCTTTCACCACCGCAAAATTGTTTGAAAATGGTTTTTTTGATCAGGCCTTCAATTGGGAGTTTGATTTGCAGCGCAATTGGGGTGGCAACTTTGGCTAATTTGACCAAACGCGGCCAGCCGATGATTTTAAAAAGCAGATAAGCGCGTTGTAGATCTTTTTTGTTTTTGGATCGAAATGCGATTTCAGTATTGTCGAAAGATATCATGTTTCAAAAATACTTGGTTTTTGTTCTCGTTGCATTCCCCGAACTTTATTTATTTTTACACTATGACGATTCAACGTTTTCAAGGAACTGCTATCCAACTCGATTTCGGGTCTCTTACCGAAAGTAGCTTTCCTCAAAAATTGGAACAATTTGCCGCTCAAAAGATCCTGATTCTCGTTGATGAAAATACGCAACAACATTGTCTAGATTATTTGCTCACAAGCTTTGAGCAACTTTCCCAGGCTGAAGTTATTGTGCTTCCTCCAGGCGAAGAAACGAAGTCTATTGAATATGCGGTCCAACTATGGGAGCTACTCACAGACTACGAAGTGACAAAAAAAGACTTGCTCATTTGCTTAGGCGGTGGTGTGGTTTCAGATTTAGGTGCTTTTGTAGCCAGTACATATAAGCGTGGTCTCCATTGCATCCTGATTCCTACATCATTGCTCGCCATGATTGATGCGGCAATAGGAGGTAAAAATGGCATCGATTTCAAGGGCTACAAAAACCTTATTGGCAGTATTGCGCAACCTGAATACATTTATATCGATCCGGGTTTTTTACACACCTTGCCATGGCCAGAATATATGTCGGGCCTAGGAGAGGCGCTGAAGCATAGCTTAATTGGCGGCCCGGCTCTTTGGGCGCAGTTTAAAAAAGAAGCTGCACTTGTCATTGAAAACAAGCAAGCACTTCCTTCTGAACTTTTATGGGAGTTGATACAAGTCAAAACAACTATTGTAGAGCAAGATCCTTTTGAAAAGGGCAGTCGGCAAATACTCAATTTAGGTCATACGCTAGGGCATGCATTTGAAGCGGTCCTGTTTGATAGTTCTCCGATTGCACATGGTGTGGCAGTGGCTTGGGGTTTGGTTTATGAAGCTAAATTAGCAAGTATACAAGGGCTTCTAGATCCGGCATTTGCCCAAGAATTAAGTGCTTTTGTCAGTGCGTATTTTACGGAGCTTCCGGAAGTTGCTCTTGAAGCAAAAGCTTTAGCACCATATTTAAATCAGGACAAGAAAAATCTAGATAATCAGTGGCGCTATGCCGCTTTGAAAAGCCCAGGGGCTTATCTTTTGAATCAAAGTTTTGAGCTTGCTCAATTGGAAGCAGTGCTTAAATCTTAAAACTAAGTACAGCGGCTAGTCAAATAAGTGTTGGATATTGCCAGTAAATAACTTCACGGCAATGGCCATCAAGATGATGCCAAAGATTTTTCTGATGATGCCAATACCACCTTTACCCAACCAAGCACCGATTTTGCCAGATAATTTCAAAACGACATAAACCAACGCGACGTTGATTACTATGGCTATTATGATATTGATATCGGCATAAGCAGCGCGCATAGACATCAAGGTGGTCATGGTGCCAGCGCCAGCAATCAAAGGAAAAGCGATCGGAACAATAGAGGCGGTTTCTGGTTCGTCATCTTTGTAAAGGGTGATGCCTAAAATCATTTCGATAGCAATAAAGAAAATCAAAATAGAACCCGCAACGGCGAATGAATACACATCAATACCAATGAGGCTCAGAATTTGGTCTCCGATAAATAAAAAGACAATCATGATTAAAAGGGCCACAATACTGGCTTTCTCAGATTCAATATGACCTACTTTTTGCCTCAGGTTGATGATAATTGGAATGCTCCCGATGATATCAATAACGGCAAATAAAACCATGCTCGCTGTAGCGATTTCTTTAAAATTGATGAGGCTAATAAAGTCCATTGCTAAGTTTTTGACAAAGTTAGAGATTAATATCCGTTTTAATGGGTCATAAAAAAAGGCCTCCGAAGAGGCCTTTTCATCTACAAGTTGGTTGGAAGCACCAACAAGTAAATGCTTTATTTAACGATCGTCATTTCGTCTACAAGGTGTTTTGCACCCGCATATTTATCGATGATAAACAAGACGTAACGAATGTCAACGTTAATTGTTTTTTGAAGTTTGTTGTCAAAGATGACGTCTCCGGCCATGGCTTCGATGTTGCCGTCAAAAGCCAAACCAATGAGTTCTCCTTTGCCATTCAAGACCGGTGAACCAGAGTTACCACCAGTGATGTCGTTGTTGGTTAAGAAGTTGACTGGCATATAACCTGCTTTGTCAGCATATGGGCCAAAGTCTTTTTTGGCATTGAGTTCAATGAGGCGTTGTGGCAAATCAAACTCTTGGTCATTTGGCTTGTACTTATTGATCGTACCTTGAAGCGTAGTGTAGTAATTTGATTTTGCATCATTTCTTTTGTCAGCAGGCAAAGCACTCACTTTTCCGTAGGTTAAACGCAAAGTACTGTTCGCATCTGGGTAAAGAATGGTGCTGAGACCAGACTCACGCAAACCTGCAACGAGCAAACGGTATGCTTTGTTGTATTCGTCTGTAAGGCGAGTAAGTTCATCAGAACGCTTGTTGAGGTGCTTGATGATGTTGTTTGATAACGCAAAGAAAGGATCGTTCTCAATCATGCCAGCGTTCGGAATTTCTAAGAAAGCATACATTCTGTTTTTTGCTGCAAACAAAGAGACAGCAAACATGGCACGGATCTCTGTTTCAACTGAACCATCGGCATACATCGCTTGGATACTTGGCTCAAGTTCATAGTTAGCTTTTGCTGCATAAAGATCTAGACCTTTGATCAGGATATCGATTTCTGCAGGTGCGTAAGAATTGGCAAAGAACTCGTCAATGGCAGCTTTTAAGTCATTTTTCATGGCTGCACGCTCAGTGGCATTCGCTTTGGCGTAAGCCATCATTTGTGCGCCTAAACCTCTTGAAATAGCTGCGTACTCAGAACCTCTAAATAAAATTTGAAGGTAGTTGTCGTGACGCGCCTTGTCATTGGTAGCCGCATAGAAAGCATTGATGTTTTTAATGACATCTCCGTAAGTTTCTTTGTTTTTTGGAAGATTGGCCCAAGCATCAAATTTAGCTTCGTTTTTAGCTTTAGAAGCTGCGGTCTGAAACTTCGTTAAGGCGTCAATCATACCTTGGCGGTTTTTCCAGTAATTGGCAATTCTTGCATATTTAGAAGCGTAGTTCAAGTTTACGGCTTGGTCTTTATCCATGTAAACTTTCATGGCATCCATGGCAGTTTTAGATGCTTCTACCCATGCAGGGTAAGCGTACTTGACATTTTGATCAATACCACCTGCAGGTAACCAACGGTTCGTACGACCTGGGTAGCCAAGAATCATGGCGAAGTCACCTTCTTTAACCCCTTTCATGTTCACTGGTAAGTGATGTTTTGGGTGTAAAGGAACGTTTGTAGTTGAAAAATCAGCAGGATTTCCGTTAGCGTCTGCATAGACACGGAACATAGAGAAGTCTCCGGTATGGCGTGGCCATTCCCAGTTGTCGGTGTCTCCACCAAATTTTCCGATGCTGTTTGGAGGGGTTCCTACTAAACGAACATCTTTGTAGTCTTGGTAAACAAAGTAGTAGAATTCATTACCTTGGAAGAATGAACGTACGTTCACAACATATTTTCCACCTTCGCTATTTTCTTTTTCAATGAGGGCAATTTCTTCACGGATGGCTTTTTCGCGCTCCGCTTCTGTCATATTTTTTGACACTTTAGAAAGTACGCGTTTGCTACAGTCATCCATGCGTACAAAGAAGCGCACATACAAAGACTTCGGCTTGAGTTCTTGACCACGGTCTGCAGCCCAGAAACCGTTGGTGAGATAATCGTGCTCTGGTGTTGAAAGCTCAGCAATGGCGTCGTATCCACAGTGGTGGTTTGTTAATAGTAAGCCGTCTTTAGAAATAAGTTCTGCCGTACAACCACCATTGAACTGGACAACCGCATCTTTCAAGCTTGAATTGTTGATGCTGTAGATTTCTTCAGCGGTAAGTTGAAGACCCATTTTTTGCATGTCGCGGTGGTTCAATCGGTCGATGAACATTAAAAACCACATGCCTTCGTCTGCTCGGACGAAAATACCAACGAATAAAGCGATGGCAAGAGAAATTCTTTTCAGTTGTTTCATGATTTATTTTTTGTTTGGCGAAGATACGTAAAGTTTTTTCTTCATTCTACTCAAACTCTCAGGTAAGATGCCTAAATAGGAAGCAATTTGATGTTGAGCAACAAGTTGTTCAATACCGGGGTGTCTTTGCAAGAGTTCTTTGTAGCGTTCTTCGGCATGAGCGGAAATGGTCAAAAGAAAGCGTTTTTGAAGTACTGCTAGTGTTCTTTGAGCCATGATTCTAAAAAGCCTTTCCAAAGCAGGCACTTGCAAATACATCCCTTCGATATCCGATTTAGAAACTTCTAGAATATAGCTGTCCTCCAAAGCTTGTACACTTAGCGTAGCTGCTTCATTGAAATGAAAACCAGCTAGGTCGCCAACCCACCAATCAGCAAACGCAAAATACATGACATGTTCATTGCCTTTTGGATCGGTGTAAAAAACGCGTAAAGTTCCACCTGCAACAAAGCCTTGCTGAAAATTTGTGCTGCCTACACTGACGAAATAGTCTTTCTTGGCGAGCTTTCGCAAGTGAAATTTATCTTTGATGATCTGGGCTTCGGCTTCAGAAATCTGAACGCGATCAGTGATATACTTGAGGAGTTTGTCGTGTGCGGTTGCGAGTTCCATGCTTATTTCTTTGGTAAATGACGTATGCGCCATTCAGTAGGGTGTAAGTTGTTGAAGCGCTGGCCCAATTGTTTAACCATCGCAATGTTTTGGCCTTGATAGCGAACAAAATAGTGTCCAGCTTCTGCGCTGAAAGTTTGGCTTTCTCCGTGTAGAATTTGCAAGGCTTGTTCGTGTTCGACGTCGAGAACGGGTAAGTCCCATTTTAAATCAAGGCTATAGACGACATCATAGGCCGGGGCCCAAGATTTTTTAAACTGTTGGGCAATGTGAAGTCCTTTTTTGAGCCAATGCATGGAGCTTATTTGCTGGTAAAACTCAAATGCAAAAGGTGTGGTGGCTTGCAATTGATCGCTTTCTGTCCAAAAGGTGTGGGGAAGGTTTTGTTGGAGAGGAAGCTCAGAAGTTAGCGCAGTTGTTTTAATTGTTTGTGCCGTTTTAGACTTGCCTTTATCCTTCTCTTTTTTTCTTTGGTTTGAATTTCCGCCTGTTTTTTGAAATACAGCAATATAGAAGCCTTCACTTTCTGTTTGGCCTGGGAAGAAGTAGTGTCCCATTTCAAAGCGGTCTGCTTGCATGCCTTCAAAGTGAGGAAGTTTCATAGAAACGGCTTTAAAGTCTTCAGCAACTAGTCTTTGAAGCAAGATTTCATTTTCTTCTGGGTTAAAAGTACAAGTCGAGTAAATTAAATAGCCGTTCTCTTTGAGTAGGGGCCAGGTGTCTTCAAGGATTTGTTCTTGCCGAATAGCGCAATGCGCCGCGGCGGCAGTTGTCCATTCGTTGCGGGCAGCGAGGTCTTTGCGAAACATCCCTTCTCCTGAGCAAGGAGCGTCGACTAGCAGCACATCAATTTTACCACTAAGGGCTTTGAGGTCTTCAGGTTTATGATTGCAAACAAAAGTATTGGAGTAGCCCCATTTACTTAAATTCTCGGCTAAAATATAAGCTCTTGAACGGTTGATTTCATTGGCAATAAGCAGTCCTTTTTGATTTAAGAAACTTGCAATCAAAGTGCTTTTTCCGCCTGGTGCGGCGCTGAGGTCAAGTACGACAGGGTTATCTGGTAAGCTCAGTGCTTCAAGTGCTTGGCGCAAATACATTGAACCTGCTTCTTGAGGGTAGTAAGCACCAGCATGAAACAGCGGATCATAAGTAAAGCTTGGTCTTTGTGCTAAATAAAATCCTTCGCTATTCCAGGCAACACTTTTAGCTAATTGGAACGTGTGAGCTCTTCTAGGGTGAAGTCTAACAGAGGTGGGTGCCTGTGTTTCCAAAGCATCGAGGAGCTTTTTGGGATAAAAAGCATCGTTTTGAATGCGTTCAATGAAGTCTTTTGGCAGTGCGCTCATGGTCAAATTTACTGCTTTTTCTTGATGCTGACTCTCAGAACTTGCTTGGTATGTTCGTCAGCAAGCGCTCTTTTATCTAGTTTCATTTCGGGGATCAAGATCAATTTTTCTTGGTCAAAAAGTCCAAAATAGGAACTGCGTAAATCTGCCGGAATCTTATTTTCTTTCAGGATTTCAAACGCAGACTTTTTGCCACTCATACCTTTCGGAAATAGCATGTCTTCTTTTCTTAAAGCCCGAAAATTGAGTGCGCCAACAATCTTTTGAGCGTCTAAATAAATGGTATTTAATTCAAATTGAGTCGAAGGTTCAAGTGCTGAGTCGCTTTCGAGTTCCCATTCAAAAGGGCATTCCTTTTCTGTTTCAGGTAGAAATAGCCATAATTTTTGTTCGTAAATAACGAGCTTAGCCTGTTTTTGATTTTCAGAGATCCATACCAGCGCTTTGCCATTTGCTGCTGTAAATAATTCAGGAATCCGTTGGATGATGTGGTTGGGGATTTCAAAGTATTTAAACAGTTCAATAAACTGAAATGCAGACAATTCAGCTAATTCTTTTAAACTTATACTTTTACTTAAATTGAATTGATTTTGATAAGTATCCAGGGTTTGAGTTTGCGCTGTCACTTCCTTGCTAAAGTAATTTTGAAGTAGTAACGTTGAGGCCTTAAGATCTGGAATTTGCTTTTCTAATTCTGGTAAAAGTTGCTTTCTCCATAAGTTACGACGGTAGACCAAACTATTGTTACTCTGATCTTCTCTCCAGTTGAGGCCAAGTTCTTGTGCGGCACGTATTAAATCCTGTTTGTGCCATTTTAAAAAAGGTCTGAAAACCTGATTCGATAAAACTTGCATACCGGCAAGGCCTTTCATACCCGCACCACGGGTTAGTTGCAACCAAAAGGTTTCAATTTGGTCGTCGGCATGTTGGGCCGTACAAACTACACTATTCGGATACTGCTGTCTGATTTCGTTAAAAAATGCGTAGCGTATTTCACGCGCTTTGGCTTGTAAATTAGAAGCTTTGAGTACTTTTTGTTCTGCTTCAGAAACGCAATATTTGTGTAGCTTGATTTGCTGTTGTTGGCAGAAATCTTCAATTAATTGGGCATCGAGTTCGCTTTCTTCTCCGCGCAGTCTGTAGTTCACATGTAAAGCGCAAACAGGTGCTTTTAAAGTGTTTAAAATGTTTAATAAAAGCATCGAATCCAGGCCACCGCTTACCGCCACTAAATAGGTTGAGGCATTTAATTGCTGAAGTTGTGTTTTCAGCGCAAGTTGCATTTGATCAAGATTGGAGCCCATAAATCAACTTATTGGCCTTCAGCAAGCATTCTTGGTATTCTTTTTCGGCCTCGGCTTCAATGGTTACGGCACTTCCGACTGCACAAGAGAGGTATTTTGTATTTCGGTTGTAAATCAAGCTCCGAATGACCACGTTGAAATCAAAATCTCCGTTTGGCTCAATCAAGCCAATACTTCCAGAATAGAGTCCGCGCTTGAAATCTTCCAATTCTTCGATGTGTTGCATCGCAGAGATTTTAGGTGCGCCCGTCATGCTGCCCATCGGAAAAGTGTATTTTAAAATATCGGAAAAGCTTGTGTTTGGCTTGAGTACACAACTTATTTTTGAAATCATTTGATGTACAGTAGCAAAACTGTAGATCTCGCAGAGTTCATCCACCTGAACCGTGCCTTTTTGCGCCAACTGAGACAGGTCGTTTCTCACGAGGTCGACAATCATGATGTTTTCAGCGCGTTCTTTCGGATCATTTTTGAGTTTTGTAGCCAAAGCCTGATCGGTTTGTGCATCTGAATGGCGCGCTGCGGTTCCTTTGATGGGTTCAGAGCGCAGTAGGTCACCTTTTTTTTCAAGAAACCTTTCTGGGCTGGCGCAAAGCACAAAATGACTTGGCGTCTGGATATAAGCCGCATGTGGTGCTTGCGTGAGTTGTTCTAACTTAGAGAAAAGCTGCACAGGTTGTTCAATGGCAACTTGTTGGGCATAAAACTCTTGACAATAGTTGAGCTCGTAAATATCGCCTTGCTGAAGCGCGTTTTTTATTTTGTTAAATTGTTCAAAATAAGCATCTTTTGATGTTCTTTCTTTGAAATCTGCTTGAAAAGAAGTCTTAGGATCTTGGAGTTTTTTTAAAAAGCGCAGCGCTTCTTCTTGGTCATTCTCTTCGTTTTCACCGGCTAGGTGCCGAGGCGTATCCTCTAATATATAAACGGATTTTGGTACCCAAAAATGAAGCAGCGGATAGCGGCATTCATCGGGATTGTCCGATGCAAGCGCTTCGAGCATATTTTTGTAATCGTAACTGATGGTTCCGAAAATATACTGACCTTGCTGTGCATCTACGAAAGCTTGAAAATCAGTGATGTTGAATGTGTGTTCACAAGTGAATGCCGCATAAATGCCAAGGCCTAATAGCGGCCCAAGGCGATGCTTTGGTAAATAAAATACTTGTGGTTCCATCGCGTCAAAATTAACAACTATTCGGCACAAACATTTGCTGCATTTTTTTGTTCTTTAAGCGTTACCTTTGTAGCACTCTATCTTACTCAGATTATTTATTTATGCTCCGTTCTCTCCTCGCTTTCATATTGCTTTTTTCTTTCAGTGCTGTAGCACAAAAGAAACCTACACTTAGCGGTTATATCACTGACGTCAGAAATGGCGAAGCGCTTTCTTATGCAAAAGTATTCGTGCAAGAGCTCAAAACAGGGGCTGTTGTCAACTCTTATGGCTTTTACAGCCTCACCATTCCATCTGGAAATTATACCATTGAATTTCGTGCCGATGGCTTTCAAACACAGGTTGTTACTATTGCGCTTTCCGAAAATCAGACCCGCAATATAGAGCTCGATATGGCTGTTCAAGAAACCAAAGACATTCGCGTCACTGGTAAGCGTTCAGACAACGTGACCTCCACCAAACTGGGTCAGATGGAACTCAAAATGGATCAAGTAAAAACCTTACCCGCATTTATGGGCGAGGTTGACGTCGTCAAAACTTTACAATTGCTTCCTGGTGTATCCTCAGTTTCAGAAGGTGGTCAGGGTTTTTATGTAAGAGGAGGTGGCCCAGATCAAAACTTGGTTTTGCTCGACGAAGGTGTCGTTTATAATGCCTCGCATCTTTTTGGTTTCTTCTCAGTTTTCAATGCTGATGCCATTAATAGCGTGAACTTGATCAAAGGCGGCATGCCAGCCAACTTTGGTGGGCGCTTGTCATCAGTACTTGAGGTGAACATGAACGAAGGTAACCTGAAGCAAATCAAGGTCAAGGGCGGTATTGGCGCTATTTCTTCGCGTTTAACCGTTGAAGGGCCCATCAAAAAAGACAAAGGATCTTTCATCATTTCTGGTCGTCGTACCTATATTGACCTCATCATGAAGGCTGCCATTCCAGATTCTTCTCCGTTTGCTGGCTCTGGTTATTTCTTCTACGATGTGAATGCCAAACTCAACTATAAGTTATCTTCAAAAGACCGCATTTATTTAAGTGCCTACTACGGTAAAGATATTTTTTCCTTCAAAGATCAAAATGGCGGCTTCAAAGTAGAAATGCCTTGGGGCAATGGGATAGCCGCTTTGCGCTGGAATCACTTATTCACCAGCAAGCTTTTCATGAACACCACCCTTACTTATTCAGACTACAAATTTCAATTTGCCTCTACGCAAGATGAGTTCAGAGTGGCCTTGACATCTGGTATCAAAGATTACACAGCTAAGGTTGATTTTTCCTATTTCCCCAACCCGAAGCACCGCATCAAGTGGGGAGCTGCCTATATTTATCATGATTTTACGCCACAGGGTCTTTCTGCTCAAGATGACACCATTACTTTTAACACAGGCACCATTCAACACCTTTATTCTCATGAAACAGGCATTTACGTCCTGGATGAATTTGACATCAACGATGCTTGGCGCCTGAATGTTGGATTGCGTTACAGCTCTTTTGCACATGTAGGGCCTTTTGATCGCTACATCAAAGGAGATGGCATTTCTACCTTTGATACCACCATCCATTACGACCGCAACGATGTCATTGCCTTTTACCAAGGTCTAGAACCGCGCATTGCGTTGCGTTATTTGTTGCCAGACAACAGCTCCATCAAAGCGGGCTACGCATATAACTACCAATACGTGCATTTGGTTACCCTAAGTGCTGTTTCATTACCTACAGATATTTGGTTCCCAACCACAGATCTTGCCAAGCCTGAACAAGGCTTTCAAACGTCTATTGGTTATTTCAAGAACTTTGATAAAGATCGCTATGAAGCCTCTGTGGAGCTTTACTACAAAGGCATGAAAAACTTAATTGAATTCAAGGAGGGTGCTTTGCCGGGTGACAACATCAATGACAACACCGATAATCTTTTGGTTTATGGAGAGGGTTGGGCCTACGGTGCTGAGTTTTTCTTCAAGAAAACGCAAGGTGACTTCACTGGTTGGATTGGCTATACTTGGGCTAAAACTGAAAGACGCTTTGCTGAAATAAACGAGGGCAATATTTACCCAGCAAAATACGACCGCCGCCATGACCTCACACTTGTCGGTACCTACAAACTCAATGAGCGTTGGATATTTAGCGCTTGTTTCATTTATGCCTCGGGTAATACCCTTACTTTGCCTGCGAGTTGGTACGTTCAAGATCAAAATTTACTCTTCCAATACGGCCCAAGAAATTCTACCAGAATGGCACCTTATCACCGTTTAGATATCAGTGCAACGCTTTATGGTAAAAAAATCAAAACGAAAACAGATCCTACTTCGGGTCTAGATATACAAGTGAAAAAAGCTTACCAAAGCAATTGGTCTTTTTCCATTTACAATGTTTACAACCGCATGAATCCCTTCTTTTTATACGTTGATAACGATGGTGATTTCATGTCTGGTGATTTCTCTCTCAAGATCAAACAAGTCTCTTTATTTCCTATAATCCCAAGTGTCACATGGAATTTCGAATTTTAAAACAAAGCGGTTGCTTTCTGTTTGTGCTGCTATTATTGGCAGCGTGTACCAAAGAAGTGCAAATTGATCTGCCAGGTTACAAAGAACAATTAGTGGTAGATGGTCGCATTGAAACAGGCTTGCCAGCCATCGTTTTACTTTCAAAAACGAGCAACGTCTATTCAACCACAAATTTTGAATCTTACCTCAATAGTTTTGTCGACGATGCTGTTGTCGTACTTTCTGATGGCACCAACACAGATACGCTCACTAAAATATGCACCGATGACCTACCTCCAGGCTTAGAAGATGTCGCCGCTGGTATTTTTGGTATTCCGGCTGCGCAACTAAGTAGCCTGCATCTGTGTGCCTATATTTCCTTAAATATGGTCGGTGAAGTGGGTAAAACCTATACCTTACAGATTCTGCACAATGGTAAAACCTACACTTCAAGTTCCAGAATTGCCGAGCCTGTAGCACTAGATTCCTTATACTGGAAGCCTGAAGGCAATTTTTCAGACCGCGGATTTTCTTGGGCCAAACTCTCTGATCCAGCAAATACCACAGATGCCTATTGTTGGGAAGTAAAATACAGCAGCGAGGCCACTTACTCCAAGACCTTTAATCCGTTTTTCAACGATAAGTTCTTTAACGGTCTTACATTTGAATTTGGCTATGAAAATCCCATGAGTTTTCAGGATACAACTGCAAATAATCCGTACCGTGGATTTTATAAATTAGGAGACACGGTTGTTGTTAAGCTATCCAAAATAGGCCAAAAAGAATTTAATTATTTCGAGAAGAAGTACAATCAAATGTATTCGGGCGGCAGTCCGTTTGCTGTTCCAACCAATGTTCCAACCAATATTTCAGGTGGGGCACTAGGAATTTGGGCGGCCTATTCACCTTGGATTGACACCCTGATTTGTCAATAATTATTTAAAGGTAAAATTGCGCTGAATGAGGTAGGCTACCACGACCATGGCAGCGCTAGACATTATGTTGGCTACAGAAGGGTAAAAGCCAAAGCCTTCAATGAAAGTTTTCAATAATAAATAATTTCCAATCCAGGTCAGTACAGCGCTCATGCTGTAACGCAAGAACTGACTTCCTGTATTGAGGCTACTCTCTGTAAAAACAACGAATTTATTGAGTAAAAAACCAATGAGAAATGCCGTTACAAAACAAAGCATTGAGCTCAGGGTATAAGCCGATATGATGTAGTGCAACGAGCCTAGGTCAAACTGAAAAATGCGTTTGGCAAACAAGTACTGAAAAAAAACAAAGAAAAGGATCCAGCTTAACACCAAATTTCCTCCACCACAAGCGGCATAATAATAGGTTTGTCGATTGAAAAATCGACGAAATAGCGGGTAGAACAGATCTAAAATACTGCGAATTAAAGCTGCCATATGACTTCGTAGCCGGTGTGTTTGCGCAAGTTTAGGACATTTATTTGATCTAAGTACAAATACTGCCCCCTGATTCCTGTTAAAACACCGCTGATTTCTGGAGTTTTGTCAAAAGAAAGCGCTTGAACTTTTTCTGGGTACTGCGTAACTGGGTAGTTGAGGTTCCAGATTTCTTCGTCATCGGTCCAGTATTGGGTGAGGTCTTGAGGGAGGAGTTCTTCAAGTTCCCATTTTTCAGCGCTGAGGTCGGGTTGGTCTGTGGCTTGCACATTGCGCAGCATGAGTTGCCAATTGGTTTTGTCGCTGTAATGTTCTTTCAACGCGACTTCTAATACCCCCGCTAAATAGCGGTTCGGAGTTTCGGCTAAAATGATGGCTTGTTGCGCACCTTGATCAATCCAGCGGGTTGGTACTTGTGTTTTGCGTGTGATGCCTACTTTGACCTGCTGGGTGAGGGCTAGGTAAACCACATGGGGTTGATTATGGTTTCTTTGTTCAAATTCCGGGTCTCGTCCTAGGCCTAAATGTGCTTGACAAAGTTCTGGTCTGATAATGCAAGGGCTGGCAGAACCTGCTGTTGAAAAACAATTGAAGCAAAATCCTTCGCCAAAAGATTTATTGATTTTCTTGTTGCATTCTTGACAAAAAATTTGCCCTGTAAATTGAAGTTGAATGTGTTGGCCAATCAACGAGTTGAGCTCAATTTGTTGCTCATCGATCCTTACATAATAGTTGATGGGGTCTCCAAATTGAGCTCCCATTTTTCGAATAACGGTTTTCATTATTCGGGCAAGATGTTCATTTTATCTGCAAAATGATAGCAGTAATCTCGGAGGTCTTCGGAAATAAGGTGCTCACCGGTGGCGCGTTCAAAAGTGTCAGCCAAGGTTAAGAGGGTCTGGTGAAAAAACTGTTTCATTTCTTCAATGGTCATGTCTTTGGTCCAGAGGTCAATTTTCATGGTGTTTTTCTCCTTTGGGTCCCAAATAGAGAGTAAGAAAGCTGCGGCTTCAGCATCTTTGATTTGTCCGTCTGAAGCAGACCAAAGCATGCGCAAAGGCAGTAAGTTCTCATTGAGGCCGACTTGGATACTTATTTCTGATGTTTTAGAGATTTGCTCGCTCATTTTGGTACTTGGTATTTTTGTAATATTTGATTGTAAGGAATATTTATCAATTCTTGAATGCTTGGTTGTTCGGTATCTAGGTATTGCTTGACAATTTGATAACCTAAAAAACGGCCCATGCGGTCAGGGCTTTCTTGTGGTAAGCCAATAGAGTAGGGCCCCTCATTCAATAAGTTCATATTGAGCTCTTGGTCTGTTTTAAAGAGCAATTGTTGCTCAACAAGATATTCCCAAAATTTCGCCTCAGATGCCACTGCCCAATCATATGAGGATTGACTGTATCTGAGTTTGGTCGCGGTGCTTTGTTCGGGTAGCAGGATGTCTAGAATAGCAATAAGCTTACCCCAACGGATCATTTCACTGGCAAAATTTTCATCGGTTTGCTTGATGATGTATGTGCTTAACCAAACTAAAATGGCATCAGTTGATGCATATTGCGGCGCTAAACCGTTTTTAATCCATTGGTAAAACTGTTGCTCGGGTAACATTTGAATGACGGGGTGTTGTGGCCCCAAGTAACGTTCCTGACCAAGCACAATTGTTTGATCAGAACAATAGGCACTTGCTGCAAATTGCGTGTAAGCAAAATAAATCTGTTTTGGTCTGGGTAAAGCAGGAGCCAAGACTTTGAGTCTTTTAAAGGCTGAATTTAATTCAGAATAAACTGTGCTTCTCCAGTTTTGAAGTGTGTCGAGCGCAGCATAAGCCTGCCTGTTAAAAGGAATATTGATATTGGCTTGAAATGCGCGCTTCAAAGCTGAATCAGGCTTGAGAGGTATTTGTAAAGCATAGGGCAAACAAAACTCCAGGGCTTCGCGATCTTTCTTACCTAGGCCTGCGATGATTTGGCTTAATTTTTGGTTGGGTTGGGCGCGTAAAGTTGAATCGAGATTCAAAGCTTTAAAAGCAATTGTAACTTGTTCGGTATTGACCTCGTAAGGGTCTTGTCGGCAAGCGAAAAGTAAGCAGAGTAAAGCAACTAGACCAAGGCCACGTATCATGAATATTATTATTTTTGTTCAAAATTAACATTTATCAGACAACATGAAATCAAACCAGCTTCAACACGTGCTTTTTTGCTGCTTATTCGCAGGTTTCGCGCAGTATTCATTCGGTCAAGCAGTTGCTGAGAAAAAACTGCAAGGTGGTATCACTGCTTCGGTAGGTGGTAATTTTCTAAAGATGGGTACTTCGCTACTAGAAGCACAACCTGGGCTCAGCACGGCTGTTGGCATCAATTTCATGAAAGCCACCAAAGAATCTCAAAACATTGCCTTTCTAGGGGGGCTAGAATTCAACCTCGAGCGTTTCAATTACAAGATCACTGGCACTGATGTTTTCTATCGTTACACAGATCAAAATATCAAAACCAAAGACCAAACGGTTTCCACGGATCAATATTACCGTCTCACAGAGCGTACCTATAAGCCACTCTATCTTGGCTTGCCCATAGGAATGGCTTTTCGCACCGATTTTATCGGAGATTACCGTGGCGTAGTAAAGTTTGGGTTGCAAAATCGTTTTTTGCTAACCAATACTGTCGATGACAAAGGCTTTACATCAGCAAATACCAATGAAATTGGTGATTACCAAGAAAACACAGGTATGAGCGCCAAAAACGATTTATTTTTTTACAATGCGGGGCTGTTCATCAGTATGGGTGCCGAATGGAATTTTTCGGGTTCTACTTGCTTGCTCGTTGAAGTCGGATATCAATACGGGTTCATGCCTTTGCACCTGACAGCCAAAGAACAGAATTACACGCTCTTTACGCAAGATGCCAATTTTGCGCCCATTTATTTTCGCAACCAGGCTACCATGAATCAAGCAAATCTCAAATTAACCTTTTTGTTTTAAAATGCATGCACTCGCTGAACATATCATACATTGGTTAAAAAACTATCAAGACACAGCTAAAGCGCAGGGTTTTGTAGTTGGGGTGTCGGGTGGTATTGATTCAGCACTAACGGCAAGTTTGTGTGCCCTGACTGGTTCTAAAACAATCCTTATCAATATGCCGATCAGGCAAACGGAAGCCGAGCTGAATAGGGGTCTTGAGCAAATGCAAGCCTTGCAAAAAGCGCATTCAAATGTCAGTTTGCTGCAAATTGATCTCACCCACAGTTTTGGTGTTTTAGAATCGACACTCGGTCTTGACGCTGCTCAGAATCATTTAGCCTTGGCCAATACCCGTGCTCGCCTTCGCATGACCACGCTTTACGCAATTGCACAAGCAAATGGTTGTTTGGTAGCCGGCACTGGTAACAAAGTAGAAGATTTCGGCGTCGGATTCTACACTAAATACGGCGATGGCGGCGTAGATATCAGTCCGATTGCAGACCTCTATAAAACCGAGGTTTTCAAGTTGGCCAAGTATTTAGGCGTAGTTCAGTCAATTCTCGATGCCAAGCCAACCGATGGCTTGTGGGAAGATGGCCGCTCTGATGAAGATCAAATAGGTGCGAGCTACCCAGAGCTCGAGTGGGCCATGGAATTCAATGGAGAAGAATCCAAATTGGATCCTCGCCAAAAGGAAGTGTTAGAAATCTACCGCAAATTGAATCGGGCAAACTTGCACAAAATGTTACCAATTCCAGTTTGCGAAATCCCGGAAAATTTAAAAGCGACCCTCCATTAATGAAAATGCGCAAAGGTTTGCTCATGATCTTTTTGGTGCTTTTTAAAAGCACCAGTCTTTTTGCGCAGCAAAAGAGTTTTAAAGGCATGGACGCGCTGGCTCAAAATAACTTTGGAACAGCCCTTTCGCTATTTAAACAAGACCTCAATAAACATCCTTTAGCTGCCTACTATGGTTTAGCCACTTATTACCAAAGCGCGTTTGCACTGAATGCAGACAGTGCTTTTTATTATTTAGAAATATTTGATAATGGATGGGAACTTGCTGAACCCAAATTGAAACTCAAATTAGCAGAACAATGGGCTGTTTCTGACCTAAGCATTACCAGACGTTTCTATGAATTAGCTAGTCTTGAATTGAAGTCTTGCAACGTCGCGCCAAGTGTTGAGGCCTATGAGCGTTATATCTTGCGCTACCAAACATTTTTTCAAGATTCGGAGTCTCAAGATCGATTTTCAAGCAAAATAGATTTCCAAGGACTCTACCAAACTGCAATTTTACAACGCGATGCAGTTGCTTATGATTTAGCGCTGAAGGACGGATCTGCAAATGCTATGTTGGTGTTTGTTGTTCAATACCCAAATGCGATTCAGGTGCCTGAGGCTCAGAATCGGTACAATAATCTGCTTTACTTTGAAAAAACCCAAACAGGTTCGGAGGCTGCGCTCATTGATTTTATAAAGGGTTTTCCAGAAAATCCTCATGTGATGGAGGCCTGGCAACGATTGTATAAAATTATCGAGCAACAAGGCACACTAGAAGCCTACGAACATTTCGTAAGAACTTATCCGGAAGCTCCGCAAGTGCAAGAGGCATGGAAGCAGGTCTATCGCTTATACATGCAAGAATATAGTGTGGCGCGTTTGGAGTCGTTCAAAGTAGCATATCCGGATTATCCTGATTTTGAAGCTTTAAAGCAAGATGGTGCTTTGCTATTTATGGTGTTTTATCCGTGGCTTGAAAACGAAAAGTTCGGTTATATTAACCAAGAAGGACAATTGCTCATCAGTTGTCAGTATGAAGATGCGAGCCCCTTTTATGATGGACTTGCGATCGTTTCTAAACAAGGTAAGTACGGACTTATCAATAAGCGCAATGAGCCTGTTGTTGATTTGGTTTACGACGAGATTCTAGAGCCACACGACCAATTTTTTATAGCGCAGCAGCAAGGTCGTTATGGTTTGCTTAATCAGCAAGGAAAGACCGCTATTGCTTTTAAATACATAGAGATTCAGCGCTTAGACAACGGACAATATTTATTAGAGGATACGACCGGATTTTACCTCTTAAATAATGCGGCACAACAATTGAGCAGTGTTCCGATGGTTTATGAAGAGGTGGCGCAATACCTGAGTGGCTTAGCGGCTGATTCTCTAGATCAACAAATTGCCATTGAGCAACAGGGAAGTAGTCAAACCCTTGTTTCAAGTCCACTACCACAAGTATTTACTAAAAATGGCAAAAAGGGTTTGAAATTAAGCAATAAAGAGCTTTTGCCTGCCTCCCTTGAAGACATTGCACCATTCACAGGAATTTACGCCATCGCCAAGAAAAAAGGTAAATATGGCATCATTGATACCCAGGGAAAAACCATTTTGAATTTTGAATACAGCACCATTCGCTTTGTGACAGGTTTAGGTTATTTAATTGAGCAAAATGGTTTGCTTGGGGTTTATGACCCTGCTAATGGTTTTCTGGTGCCGCTTGCTTTTGAAGGAATCAAACCTTTTGAAAGTAAATACATTTTGGTCAGTTTGGCCGGTAAAGATGGCTTACTCGATTTAAAAGGCAAAGAGGTTTTAGCGCCAAGTTATCAAAGACTTAGTCGTTTTGATTCTCAAACTTTAGTCCTTGTTCAGGATCAAAAATTGCTTTATTTTTCTGAAACCAGTCGACAATTTATTACCAGAAAACCATGAGTTGGCAGCTGAAATCTGAGCATTATTTGAAGGCGCTTGTTGTGGTTGCAAGTGTCTACATGGGTGTATTCGTTTACTTGGAGTTGTCAACTGTAGTAAAGGAAGATCTCATTCAAGGTGAGGAGCTTTATGAGGTTCAGCTTGAACAACTTGATGAAGCGCAAAAGATTGAAATGCGCGAAGAGATGAACTTGCAACAAGCGCAAGAAATGAGAAGTATCGCTCGTGATCTCAATGATGCAAGGCCTGCCTCTGAGCAAGATTGGTCTACCCAAGTAGCAGGGCAGGGGCAAGCTAATCCGGAGCAAAGCGCACGAGATTACGAAGCTCAAGTATTTGCAGAAACAGGTGGTGAGGCTGCTCGCGCACAAATTAGGCAGCAAAGTCAAGCCCGAATCCAACAACTCAAACAACAGGGGCAGCCACAAAGCAGCAATCCGAGCCCAGCATCGGGTAGCCCTAATCAGTATGCCGGAGCTGTCATGGTTGATTTCAGTGTCACTGGGCGCTCTGCTTATGAGCACAACACTTGGTATGTCAGAAATCCGGGCTACACCTGCGGTTTCAATGCTGCGGGAACTGTCTATATTGAAATTGAAGTTGCAGGTTCTGGTAGGGTGTCAAGTGCGCAATACATCGCTGCAAAAAGTTCAAATGCGAGCCCTTGTATGATTGAGCAGGCGCTCAAATATGCCAAGATGTCTCGTTTTACCGACGGGAGCTCAGCAGCTAAAGGCTATATAAAATATCGCTTTGAAGCGCAGTAAGCCGCTTTGTATACAAAAATCCACTTGACGAAATATTAAGCAATTTATTGATGAGATATTAAATAATATTTTTATCTTTGAGTCAAACATTGTGGATCATGTATATCGCTCAAAACCTCAAAAACATTCGTAAAAGGTGTGGTCTTTCTCAAGAAGAAATGGCGCAAAAGCTCAAGCTCAATCGTTCAACCTATAGCGGTTATGAAAACGAGGTGGCTCAGCCCAACTTAGAAACCTTATTGCTGCTCGCTCAGCAAGAAAAGCTCCCTCTTGAAGCTATCTTAACAACAGATCTTGCAAAGCTTTCACAAACAGAATACGACACGCTGTGTGGCGTCTGGAAGCAAGGTGCCAGTGGGCAAAACCTGCGCGTGCTCACTACCGTTGTCAATGAAGATAACGAAGACACCATCGAACTCATCCCTGAAAAAGTAAGAGCGGGCTATACTTCTGGTTACGCTGACCCTACCTATTTGCAAGAACTACCCACTTTGCGCCTCCCTTTTTTATCAAAAGACCGCAAATACAGAGCTTTTCCAATTGCCGGAGACTCCATGCCGCCGGTTGTTCATGGCTCCTATGTAGTAGGCGAGTTTGTCCAAGATTGGTTGGGTTTACCTTCTTCTGTTCCATGTGTCATTGTTACCAAAGACGATGGCATTGTTTTCAAATACCTCCACAATCACCTCAAAGAAAGGCAAGCATTTACCTTGGTTTCTACCAATCCACTTTATGCTCCTTATGATGTCCCTGTTGCTGAGGTTCTAGAAATTTGGCGCTTCGTTTCCTACATTTCCAGAGAACTCCCAGATATCCAGCTTGATCACGCTAGTATCGGAGCAGGTTTGCGTTCTATACAAGAAGATTTGCAAAAAGCCCTTCAACTCCGTAAATAGACGGACGCCAAAACTTTCCCGTTCCGTAGTTTCTACGTATCTTTGCACTTCAATTATTTATACTATGACCATCGATGTTTCTTTTCCGGATGGCAACGTTCGTAAGTATGACGCCGGAACTACTGCATTACAAATTGCACAATCTATTTCAGAAGGTTTAGCAAGAAATGTACTTGCTGCCAAAGTAAATGATACCGTTCAAGATGCTACTTTGCCACTACAGCAATCTTGTAGCCTGCAGTTGCTCACCTGGAATGACCTCGAAGGAAAGTCAACCATGTGGCACTCATCTGCTCACCTCATGGCAGAAGCCCTAGAGTTTTATTATCCTGGCATCAAGTTGGCCATTGGCCCGCCAGTTACCAATGGTTTCTACTATGACGTAGACCTCATGGACCACAGTATCTCAGAGAAAGATCTAGAGAAAATTGAAGAAAAAATGAAAGAGTTGGCGCGCCAAAAAAATCCTTTCATTCGTCAAGAAATTTCTAAGGCCGAAGCCATTGCCTATTTTCAAGAAAAGCAAGACCCCTACAAACTAGAGTTGCTTTCAGAATTGCAAGATGGCACCATCACATTTTACACACAAGGTAATTTCACCGACCTCTGTCGTGGTCCGCACATCCCAGATACCGGCTTTATCAAAGCCGTAAAACTTACCGCAATTGCAGGTGCTTACTGGCGTGGCGATGAAAAAAACAAACAACTCACCCGTATTTACGGCATCACTTTTCCAAAACAAGCTGAGCTCACTGAATACCTTGAAAAAGTTGAAGAAGCGAAGCGTCGTGACCACCGAAAATTAGGTAAAGAACTCGAGCTTTTTACCTTTAGCCAGAAGGTAGGGCAGGGCTTGCCATTATGGTTGCCCAAAGGAGCTGCCTTGCGTGAGCGCTTGGAAAATTTCTTGAAAAAAGCCCAAAGAAAAGCGGGTTACCAACAAGTCATTACGCCGCATATCGGTAACAAAGAACTATACGTAACTTCGGGTCACTACGAAAAATATGGTGCCGATTCTTTTCAGCCCATTCGTACGCCAGATCCAAATGAAGAGTTCTACTTAAAACCAATGAATTGTCCGCATCACTGCGAAATATTCAAAAGTAAACCAAGATCCTACAAAGACTTACCGGCTCGCTTCGCCGAGTTCGGTACCGTTTATCGTTATGAACAATCCGGAGAGCTCCACGGTCTTACACGAGTAAGAGGCTTTACCCAAGATGACGCCCATATCTTCTGTACCCAAGATCAAGTAAAAGAAGAATTTAAAAATGTCATCGACATCGTGCTTTATGTTTTGAAAACCCTCAAGTTTGAAAACTACAAAGCGCAAATTTCTCTCCGTGACAAAGTGAATCGCTCGAAGTACATTGGTTCTGAAGAAAATTGGCAGAAAGCTGAGCAAGCCATCATCGATGCCGCTGCTGAAAAAGAATTACCAACAGTAGTTGAATATGGTGAAGCCGCATTTTATGGCCCTAAACTAGATTTCATGGTGCAAGATGCCTTGGGTCGTGAGTGGCAGCTCGGTACCATCCAAGTAGACTACAACTTGCCAGAGCGTTTTGAATTAGAATATATCGGTGCCGATAACCAAAAACATCGCCCGGTCATGATTCACCGTGCGCCTTTTGGTTCTATGGAAAGATTCGTTGCTGTTTTACTCGAGCACTGTGCAGGTGATTTCCCTTTATGGTTGTCAACCGAACAATTTATTGTCTTGCCGATCTCTGAGAAATACAACGACTACGCAGAAAAAGTTTTAGAATTCCTAAATAATTCCGATATTCGCGGACTTATTGACGACCGCAACGAGAAAATCGGAAAGAAAATTCGCGATGCGGAATTGAAAAAAGTACCTTTTATGCTTATTGTTGGCGAGAAGGAAGCCGAAACCGAAGCAGTCTCAGTCAGACAACGCGGTGTCGGGGACCACGGCAGCATGAACCTGGACAACTTTGCGGCTTTGATCCAGGTAGCAATTGCCGCGGAATTGGCTTAAGTTGAACTGAAATACTGAATGAGAAGAAACTCAAAACCGTTTGTAAAAAGAGAAGAGGCAGCACAGCACCGCATCAATGACAAGATTTTTGCGTCTGAAATCCGCCTTGTTAATGATGGTGAAGAACCTCAAGTGATGAGCGTTGCCAAGGCAATTGCACTCGCTGAAGAACAAGAACTTGACCTCGTTGAGATTTCTCCAAATGCCAATCCGCCTGTTTGTAAAATCATGGACTACAAAAAGTTCATTTACAACCAAAAGCGCAAGCAAAAAGAATTAAAAGCGAAGCAAAGCAAAGTGATCCTCAAAGAAATCCGTTTCGGACCCAATACCGATGATCACGATTTCGCTTTCAAATTGGCTCATGCCAAAAAGTTCCTCGAAGAAGGCAGTAAGGTGAAAGCCTATGTTTTCTTCAAAGGACGCACCATTGTGTTCAAGGACAGAGGTGAGATTTTATTGCTCAAGTTTGCCCAAGAACTTGCCGATTTAGGTGCGGTAGAACAACTACCAAAACTAGAAGGTAAAAAAATGATCTTAATGATCAACCCGAAAAAGAAATAAGAAGCTGATATATAAGTTTAACACACAAAAAAGGAAGTCAAATGCCTAAAATGAAAACAAAATCCAGTGCAAAGAAGCGATTCACCATCACTGGAAGTGGCAAAATCAAGCGCAAGCACGCGTTCAAGAGTCACATCCTTACCAAAAAGGCCACAAAACGTAAGCGCAATCTTACGCATGCAGGTTTGGTACACGATGCAGACCTCTCGAATGTTAAGTTGCAATTGTGTATGAAATAGTCACTTAACGGTTATTAAATTGTAGAACCCGGCTCCGAGTCCCTAAGTCTTCTTTAGAAGCACTCCCCGCCAAAAAATTTAAAAAATATGCCAAGATCAGTAAATCACGTTGCATCAAGAGCTCGCAGAAAGAACTTGATGAAATTGGCCAAAGGTTACTTTGGTCGTCGTAAAAATGTCTGGACAGTAGCTAAAAACGCCATTGAAAAAGGTTTGGTTTATGCTTACTCAGGACGCAAGCAAAAGAAAAGAAATTTCCGTTCACTCTGGATTACCCGTATCAATGCTGGCGCACGCCAACACGGTATGAGCTATTCACAGTTCATGGGAGCCGTTCACAAAAGTGGTATCGAATTAAATCGCAAAGTACTTGCTGATTTAGCCATGAACCACCCAGATGCTTTCAAAGCAATCATCGAGACGGTTAAAAAATAAGTTTGCAAACTATATCAGCTTAAAGCCATTAGTCTCAGATTAATGGCTTTTTTTATTGCTATTTTTGTCACTTTTTAAAATAAAAATGAGTTTTCATCGTTCATCTGCCATGGCTCTTCGCTACCTCTTGCCCCTTGTCTTGCTCCTTAGCGCTTGTGTGAAAAACAATCCGGATCCATCTTGGCTAGAAGTCAACGAATGGACACTAGAGGCAAACCCATCGTTAAGTGGAGAAGAGGGCGAGCTCACCCACAAAATCACAGATGCTTGGGTATATATCGATGATAAACTAATCGGTGTTTTTCAGGTTCCGTTTAAAATTCCAATTCTTAAATCCGGCCCTTGTAATATCCGTTTATACCCAACTATTCGCATCAACGGATTTCAGGCAAATAAAATAAAGAATGACCAAATGGTTCCGTACGACATTGCGGCAACCTTGGTTCAAAATCAGACTTTTACAATCAATCCAGTAACCCATTATAAGGACAATGTTAGTTTTTGGATTGAAGATTTTGAAGACATCAATATCAAACTAACCGACGACCCAAATACGTCTTCAGCAAATTTGAATTTAGCCAATGATTCTTTAAAGTGGTTTAATGGCAACTATTATGGAAGGGTGTTGTTGTCACCACAAGATTCTATTTGGATAGCCTATTCCAATCAAGATCAACAACTAACCATACCCAAAGGAAGACAAGCCATTCTTGAAATGGATTATTGCAATTCAATTGACTTCACGCATTATTTGCTTTTTGTGAATGCGGGTGGTACTACCGAGAATCCGATGATTACAATGGTAAATCCACCTAAGGGAAAACCGCTGGTTTGGAAAAAAATATATTTAGAACTCAACGAAGTCATTGGTTTTGGGCCAAATAATACCAATTATGTGCAAGCATTCAAGGCATTTTTCAATGACTCGGTTGCCAATAACCTGATTCTTATTGATAACGTTAAAGTGGTTTATTTCCCGTGAAAGATCGCTTTTGGATAGCATGTTTGGTGAGCATTGATTATTTCAGTGCAGCATTTGCATGGGCACTTTTCTTTTACCTCAGGCAAGTCTTTATTGAACAGCATGCTTTTCATCCCGACCAAAATTTTTTATTAGGAACATTTTTGTTACCCTTATTTTGGCTTGGTTTTTACCTGTTGCAAGGGACTTATCATGACGTGCGCAGGCTTTTTAGAATGAAAGTCTTGCTCATGAGTTTGGGTGCTACTTTCTTTGGTACAATTGTATTATTCTTCACGCTGCTACTCGACGATCAAATCCAGACCTACCAAAGTTACTATCAGCTAACTACTTGGCTATTTGCCATCCATTTCACCTTATTGGCTTTTTCAAGAATCTTGTTTACCACGGTTTTGATCAGTTATATCCGCGCAGCGGGTCATGGTTTCAGGACTTTAATTGTCGGTGGTAATGAAAGAGCGCTTGAAATTTATCATGAACTCACGGCAAGCCCGAACATGATCAATTATTTTGTGGGCTTTATTCAAGTTAATGGCCGAGATAACTTGCTTTCTGGGCTCTTGCCTCATTTGGGCAAAACACCTGAAATTGAACAAGTACTTGAATCACAGCAAGTAGAAGAGGTAATTATTGCCGTTGAAAGCTCAGACCACGACCGACTTAAAGACATTATTGCGCGTATTGACAACGGAAAAATTCGCATTAAGGTCTTGCCTGACATGTACACCATTTTGGCAGGCTCTGTCGAAATGACCAATATTTACGGTGCCTTACTCATAGAAATCAATCCGGATGTCATGCCTTATTGGCAAAGGGCCATTAAACGTCTTATGGATATTGTTCTTTCTTTTATAGCGCTCATTGCACTCATTCCTTTTTTCATTTTTTCTGCCATAGCAGTACGCCTGTCTTCGCCTGGTCCAATCTTTTTCTTGCAAGATCGCGTCGGTTTGAATGGGAAGAATTTCAAGATCATCAAATTTCGCACGATGTACGTTGATTCTGAAAAGTCAGGGCCGCAATTATCTAGTGAAGGAGATCCACGCATTACACCTATAGGGCGCTTCATGAGAAAAACAAGGCTCGATGAATTCCCACAGTTTGTCAATGTGCTTCTTGGTCAAATGTCATTGGTGGGCCCAAGACCTGAAAGACAATTTTACATTGATCAGATTGTTCAAGTCGAACCACAATATACCCATTTAACAAGAGTGAGGCCGGGCATTACTTCCTGGGGGCAAGTCAAATTTGGCTACGCAGAGAACGTAGATCAAATGTTGCAGCGCATGAAATTTGATTTGATTTACCTGAAAAACCGCAGTCTAGTTTTAGATATCAAAATCATGTTTTATACCGTGATTATCGTTTTCAAAGCACAAGGAAAGTAATCTTTGCTAGATTCAGAGATTATGTGTATCTTTGCACCCTTAATTAACTAATTTATTAATCTGGGTTTCGTACCCTAAACAGTAAAGTACAATGGCAACACGCATTCGTCTTCAAAGACACGGTAAAAAAGGCAAACCATTTTTTCATTTGGTAGCTGCAGATAGCCGTGCAAAACGCGATGGTAAATTCATCGAAAAACTCGGAACTTATAACCCAACTGCTAATCCTGCTGTGATCGACATCAACTTCGACGCAACACTTACTTGGGTTCAAAATGGTGCTGAGATGTCTGACACTGCTCGTGCTATTCTATCTTACAAAGGAGTTTTGTACAAAAATCACTTGCTTAACGGCGTGAAAAAAGGTGCATTAACTGCTGAGCAAGTAGAAGAGCGTTTCAACAAGTGGTTGGCTGACAAAGAAGCAAAAATTGACAACAAAATTTCTGGTTTAGCAAAAAGTGCTGAAAAAGCAAAAGCTGATCGCTTAGCTGCTGAAGCTGCTACAAACGCTGCAAAAGCTGCTGCTGTAGAAGCTAAAAATGCACCAGTAGTAGAAGAGGTTGCTGAAGAAGCACCAGCAACTGAAGAAGTTGTAGCTGAAGAAGCACCAGCAACTGAAGAGTTTGTAGCTGAAGAAGCACCAGCAACTGAAGAAGTTGTAGCTGAAGAAGCACCAGCAACTGAAGAGGTTGTAGCTGAAGAAGCTCCAGCAACTGAAGAAGTTGTAGCTGAAGAGGCTCCTGCTGCTGAAGAAGCTCCTGCTGCTGAAGAAGCATCAGAAGAAGCTGCTGCTGAATAAGCATATGCAAATTCAAGATTGCTATTATTTAGGTCTTATCGCGAAACTTCACGGATTCAAAGGTGAAGTTTCGCTGTTTTTAGACGTTACTGACCCGAGTTCTTATCAGGGTCTAGATGCTTTGTTTCTCGATATCAACGGGCAACTCACTCCTTTTTTTATAGAGGGTTTTAAACTCAAAAACAAGGGTTTTGCAGCTGTTAAATTTGAAGGTGTTGAAACAGAGGAAGCTGCCAAAAGGTTGCTTAAAAAGAAGGCTTATCTGCCTTTAGAAATTCTCCCAGAGCTTGATCAAAGCTCATTTTATGACCACGAGGTTATTGGTTACAAGGTTTTTGACGCTGAGAAAGGCTCCATCGGTTTAGTGCAAGATGTCATCGACATGACTGCTAATCCACTTTTGCAACTCGATCACAACGGTACAGAAATCCTAATTCCTATTTTTGAGGGTCTCATTGAAAAAGTAGACCGCAAAAAAAAGGAGCTTTTTATCAAAGCTCCTGAGGGTCTTATTGATCTTTATGTTGCTTAAGTAATTTATGTTGCTTAAGTAATTGATCAAATCACAATTAATCAATTTTTATTGCCCCAATAATGGCTACTTATTTAAGTAGACCCATGGCAATTTTCATGCGAATGACTTTTTTTGCTGCGGCATCAACTTGTGCTTTGAAAGCGGGGTCTTTGCGGTAATGAGCTAAAATCTCTGCATGCGCTTTTTTAGCATCAACAGGCATTAATACGATATCGCAACCAGCAGCGACAGCCTTGTAAGCACACTCAGGTACAGCAACAACACCACCCATGTTCATAGCGTCTGTAACCACCAAACCTTTAAAGCCCATCTCATTTTTGAGTAAATCAGTAACAATAGTTTTTGAACAAGTGGCAGGTAAACCGTTTGTTTGATATTTAGCATTGTTTTGAACTGCAATATGTGCAACCATGATTGAAAGCACACCTTGGGCAATAAGCGGCGGGTAGTTTTGTATTTCTTTGAGTTCGCCATCAATCATTTGTAATGATTTGTGTGTATCTCCTGAAACGAGGCCATGGCCAGGGAAGTGCTTGGCTGTAGCGATGATGTTTTGTTGTTGCGTTTCTTCGATGAAAGCACCAGACCACGGGATAATATTTGCAGGTACCGCTCCGAAACTTCTAAAACCAACAGTAGCATTTGGCGACATATCTACAACCGGAGAGAAATTGTAATTGATTCCGATATCATTGAGGTCCTTGGAAATCGTCTTGGCACAAGCTCTAACTTCATCAATAGATTTCATTTCATTGGCCTTTTTCACAAGCGTCGAGCCCGCAATTTTGCGATTAACAAGGCTTGGTTCGGCATCAGCGCTATATAAAAACGGCAAGTTTCCGTAGGTTTTATTCTGTTTTTCAAAATCTTGAATCCAAGATGTAAAACCCTCTTTAGTTCCGTTGAGCATAAGTACGCCTCCAATGATGCGATCTTTAATGTGTTGATCAATGGTGGTTTTTTCTTGACCTAAACGACCTACTGCCGGCATAATGAGTTGGGCAACAATTGCGGTATCATCGAGGCTTGCAAAAACTTTTTCGACGGCTGCATCGAGGTCTTTGTTGTCTTGAAGAAAATCTTGCAGTTTAAAATCAGTTTGAATGCGGACAGGTTCAGGTTTTGATGTTTCCTTTTTTGGTGTTTGAGCACAGCTATTAAAGAGCAATCCGATGCTCAGGAGACTTAATAATGGTAATTTCATATTTCAAAGATATATTTTTACAACCAATTGGAATCAGGCAGCGTCTTGATTTAAATAATTTTATGATGAGAAAACTGCTAATTACCCTTCTATTTGGTTTTGTATTACTTCCATTTTGCTCTTTTTCACAGAATTTTTACAACCGTGACACCATTCAAGTCATTGAAATTTTCTTTTCGTTTGCTAACTGGGATGCGCAACTCGATGCCAATGAAGCTGCCGAAACCTATATCTATGCTGATTCTGTAAGAATTAATGGTCAAAGTTTTGATTCTTGTGGTATTCGTTATAAAGGGAATAGTTCTTACAATCCCACAAATCAGAAAAACCCATTGCACATTGAACTAAATACCATCAAGGGCAATCAAGATTACAACGGCATCAAGGATATCAAGCTTTCTAATTGCTATAAAGATCCTTCCATGATTCGTGAGATTTTGTCATACCAAATTTTAGAAAACTATATGGATTGCCCAGGTTCTAACTTTGCTAGGGTCTATATCAATGGGCAGTACCGCGGGGTTTATACCAATAATCAATCCATCAACGACGATTTCAATCTTGCGCATTATTATCAAGCCGATGACACCTATTTTAAATGTAATCCGCAAGGAGGTGCAGGCCCAGGTGGAGGAGGGGTGAGCCCAGACCTCAAATATCTAGGTGCTGATAGCAGTTTATATGCCAATGGTTATGAGTTGCAAACGAATTTCGGTTGGAATCGTTTGGTAGCGTTGTGTAATACACTCAACAATGATTTTCAAAATATTGAAAATACACTGGACATCGATCGCGCTATTTGGATGCTCGCTTTTAACAATGTCTTAGTCAATCTAGATTCTTACAGCGGGGCTTTTCGTCAAAATTATTACCTAAGCTGGGATAAAAACGGTCGTTTTGTGCCAACAGTTTGGGATGTCAACATGAGTTTTGGAGGTTTCCCCGGTGGAACTGGTAGCGGTACATTTACACCATCTAGCTTAGATCCATTCTCGAATGCCACTTCAGCCAATCATCCCTTGATTAAACAAATCATGGCAAATCCTTTATATAAGCGCATGTACATGGCGCATGTGCGTACCATGGTTCAAGAGATGTTCGCCAGCGGACAGTACGAAACTTGGGCCAACAACCTCATGACGCTTGCTGATTCTTCGATTCAAGCTGATCCTTTTAAGTTCTATACCTATACGCAGTTTCTTAATGGGCTAACAACGGCGGTTACAGGAGGCGGTGGGCCTGGTGGAGGGGCTAGCATCCCTGGCATCAAAGCGCTAATGGATGCACGCGCACAGTTTTTTAGTACCAATGCCGCTTATCTTTTAAGTGCTCCGAGTATCTTAAATCATGGCAGCAGCACCGCAAATCCAATTTATGGTTCTACAATAACCATTACCGCTCAGGTTTCTAATGAAACAGCTGTTTATTTAGGATACCGAACAGATCATACTTTGAAATTCAATAGAATTCAAATGTATGACGACGGCGCCCACAATGACGGCCTAGCAGGTGATCACCTTTACGGCGCTAATTTTCCGGTGAATGGTCTTATCATTGAATATTATATTTATGCCGATAACAACAATGCAGGTTTGTTTTCTCCTGCCCGTGCCGAGCACGAATACCATACACTTACAGTTAGTTTTCCTGCGCCAAATGTCGGTGCAATCCTAATCAATGAAGTCCTTGCGTCTAATTCAACTACTAACCTTGATCCAAATGGTCAGGCAGAAGACTGGGTAGAACTTGTCAATACCACGAGTGCTCCGATTGATTTAGCTGGCTTTTATTTATCCGATGATCCCATGAATTTAATGGAATGGCCTTTTCCGGCCGGAACTATGATTCCTGCAAACGGCTATTTATTGGTTTGGGCAGACAACGATGTCAATGAAAGTGGTTTGCATAGTAATTTTAAATTGAGTAGCGCCGGTGAATACGTTTCGCTATCATTAGGTTTGTCGGTTTATGATCAAGTTACTTTTGGTGTGCAAAGCCCGGATATTTCCTACGCGCGTTGCCCAGATGCAGGTTTAAACTTTGCACAAGTGACCCCATCACCATTGGCAGTGAATACTTGTGATGTTGGTGTACTCGAACAAAATTTGCAGGTACAGGTTTATCCGAACCCATTCCAAGATGAGCTTTTCATTGACAATCAAGAAAATGGTGCTCAGCTTCAAATCTTAGATATAAATGGCCGCGTTCTTTTGAATCAAGACTTGCCCTTAGGCAAATTAACTGTTCCAACACAAGCTTGGTCGAGTGGATTGTATATCGTTCAAATTGAGCAGGCCCAATTCAAACAGACACTTAAAATAGTTAAATAAGGAAGAGAATCCTTGTGGCTATATTTGAAAGAACCCCTGCATTGAGTAGGGGTTCTTTTTTTAACGTTTTTTCTTGGGTTTGCCATACTTCTCTTGCATGGCTTTTTTGTGATTGTAGCGCACGTTTACTTTTTTATTTTTCGCCTTTTTCTCGTGGAAAGATGCGCCTACGTTATCGCGTTTTGGCAGTTTGATTAACTTACCTGGTATGGCCAACTTTGGTTTTTCGAACTCCAACATTTCCTCCGTGAACAAAACATCCCCGGGAACAGCCGAATAATCAATTTTCTTTTGCATCAGTGTCTCAATTGCCACCATTGTATCAGCGTCTTTTTCTGAGACAAAAGTGACGGCAAGTCCATTTTTATCAGCACGTCCGGTTCGTCCTATACGGTGAATGTAGTTTTCAGTATTTTCAGGAAGGTCAAAATTGATAACTTGCGTGACATCTGTCACATCGATACCGCGAGCAATCAAGTCTGTGGCAATCAGGATTTTGATTTCTCCATTTTGAAACTGCTGTACGTTTTGGAAACGGAAGTTTTGTGCTTTGTTGGAATGGATGATCCCGAGTTCAGTAGGGTAGTCCTCGGTAATTGTGTCGTGGAGGAGGTCCGCTAAAGCGCGCGAACTGACAAAGATGAGTATTTTGTCAGTGTCCGTACTATTTTGCAATAGGTGCTTGAGTAAAGCTACTTTTGACAAGAAATTTGGAACTTCAAAAAGCTGTTGGTCAATTTTATCAAGCGGAGCGCCTGCGCGTGCAGCTTCAATCCGAGCAGGGTTCAAGAGCTGGGCGTCAAGAAAGTCGGCAACCTCTTCGGAAAGTGTTGCTGAAAACACCATGGTTTGTCTTTTCGCAGGCAAAAATTCAAAGATACGCAAGAGCTGTGGTCTGAAACCTAAACTGAGTGTTTCATCAACTTCGTCGATCACGACTTTTTTAATGTCCTTAAGTTGTAAAGAACCACTGGCTGCAAGGTCAATAATGCGCCCTGGAGTGCCTACAAGGACATCTAAGCCCTGTAAGACCATCGCAACTTGTGTATTCATGTTGGTGCCGCCGTAAACGCCTCCAACGGCAACATTCATGTAAGGAGTTAGTTTTTCTACTTCACTGACTACTTGTGCAACGAGTTCACGCGTCGGGACAATGATCAAGATTTGTGGATGTGGATCTTTGGAGAATTTCCACATACACAAACAGGGCAAGAGGTAGGCTAAGGTTTTTCCAGTTCCGGTTTGTGCAATACCGATGGTGTCTCTACCGGACATCATGACATTAAAACTTGCTGCCTGTATGGTAGTTGGTGTTTGATAGCCTAAATCAATTAAGGCATTTCGGATTGGTTTTTTTAAATTGAGTTCTTCAAATGTCATGAGTGCAAAGATGCCAAAAAATAAGGAGCAAAAAAAAAGACGCTGAATGAGCGTCTTTTCTATGATGGGTTTAATTTGAGTGCTAAGTTAGGTTATTCGTGCTTGTCTTGGTGTGCTTTACCACCTTCTTGCATTCTTTCTTGTCTTTGTTCTTTCATTTCTTTTCTGAGCGCTTCGAATTGTGCAGCAGTGAGCACATTCTTGAGCATTTCAATTCTTGCTTCCTGATTGGAGCGGATGATTTCCTTTTTTTGTTCTTCAGTAAAATTACTAGCTAGAATGCCTTCGTTTTTCTGAGCGATACCGAGGTTGATGGTATAGACTTGTTCTTTTTGAGCTTCAGTTAATTGGAGTTCAGCAGTCATTTTCTCAGTGAGGAATTTGGCGCGCTCCTCAGGGCTCTGATGTTCTTTATTAGTGCTTTTTGCAGGGGCTTGCGCAAAAGAAACAGCAGTGAACATAAAACCAATAGACAGTAGAAAAAACTTTTTCATAAGAACTCATTATTTAAATAAAACTTTCAACGAATTTACATAAAAATGTTACAAGTATTGTGCCATTCATCTGAGGCTTTCGCTTAACTTCGTGTAGTCATGAGAATTGTAGCAGAAACCACGATACTGAAACGCAAGTACGAGCAAGAAGTTGCCTTGCGCCCAGATTTTGGTTTTTTTGATCAGGTTTGGGTACAAGATGCCCTTCATGTTCATTGGGCATATTTGCAAGATGCTCATGGAAATGTACTTTTGAGACTTCCCTTTTCTAAGAAATGGGGCGTAACGGCCTATTTACAACCTTTGTTCATGCGTGAACTCAAATTGCTCCATGAAGATCAAAAAAAGGATGTGCTAGGCTTTCTGCAAAGAAAAAGTCTGTTGCACCTAAATATTGCTGGATCAGAACCTGACGCGTCTAATCAGGGTATGTATCAAGTTTTAAAATGGGAGCAGGGTATTGATGCCATTCGGTCTGCTTATTCAGTGAACATCAAGCGCGTTTTGAAAAAAGCAACAAACCTCCAACTTGAAACCATTAGCTATCAGGTTTTTCAAGAATTTTTCACAGCTCAAAAAGGGGAGAACCTAGGAAATTTAAATGCTTCTGCCTGGCAACGCTTGTCTCAATTATTTGCACTTGCCCAAGAGAAAGATACTGCTAATTGCTACGGTGCCTTTGAGCAAGGATCTTTGGTAGCGGTGGCTTTGTTTTTTAACTGGAATAACAAGCTATACTTTATGAAGGGAACCCTCAATGCTGCAGGAAAAACCAGCGGGGCCCTCATGTTTATTATTGATGCTGTTTTGGAGAAAAGCGCCACAACGCATCGTTCCTTAGATTTTATTGGGTCTAACCAAGAAAGTATTGCGCAATTTTACCGAAAATTTGGCGCCAAAGACGCCTATTATCAGGTGGTGAAAGGTTTGTTGCCTTTCGTCTAATTACTTTTCTTTTTTAGCGACCAATCGTTTGAACTATTCTAGATCTATCTTTTTTAGATCAACGAAATAGAAGCTCATCTACAAATAACCAAGTTGGATTTCCTGCGCCTAGATGCCATGAAGGCAATTTGCCTGGATTACTTATTGTATATTTTAAGTACTTGTAATTTAGATTTTTATCACTGTCTAACTGAATAATTACTTCAGATTTAAATGGGCTTTTGTCAGTGGTTGTTGCAGCAGGAAGCGTCTTTTGTGCCACAACAAAATAGGTTTTGCCATCAAGGCTCGCTTCCACTTGAATGGCACTTGGGGCAAAAATCCAAGATTTGTGATCTCGGATATAAGACACACCAACTTCTGAAATGCTGCGGGCATCTTTGAAGGTAATGAGTCCAACCACATCTTGCTGATAAAATCCTTGGTAATCTCCGGTTCTAAATTCATTGCCACCGCGTAGGCCGTCAATAAGCGCAGCAGGCCCAGAGGCTGCATACTGATTGGAATATTTGCTTTGTAATTCAAACTGGATATCCGGATTTTTTTTAATGAAGTTCGCAGTAACCGTTGGGCTTGTGAAATTGCTTAAATTTTTAACGTTTGCAGCTTGCGTACTCGCCTTGATACTGATGCTTGTATTTTCCTTAATGTAAAATGGTTTTTGATAGACTTTCCATTCATCGCTGTTCATTTGAAAATAGTACACAATTGTATTTTTTTCACTGTGTAGTTGAGCGCTCCCAATTTCAATCAATAATGAATCGTTAAAGACGCGTTGCTCAGTCTTGATAAAAGGAACCGGCGTGATCATATCGGGTAATTGTACATCATTCGTATTTTTCTTAACTGCTGGTTTTTGAGGGCTGGCACCCATTTCAAATTGTAAAAGACCACCTTGCATGAGTTGCTCGTGGCTAATTTGCAGATCAGAAAGGCTTTGACCGTTCCAAAGTACCGCTTGCACGTAGCAATTGGTAGCGCTTTGATGATTGCATTTGATTTGTATGCTCTTTCCGTTCTCAAGACGAATGGTCGCACTATTGATGTTTGGTCTTCCGATTTGGTAAACGGGTTTTCCGGGTGCAATTGGATAAAGCCCAAGTGTGCTGAGCACATACCAAGCACTCATTTGTCCGCAATCTTCATTGCCAGCCAAGCCATCGGGGGCATTTTGGTACATTTCTTTTAAAATACGGTCCACATAAAACTGCGTTTTATAGGGTGCATTTGTAAAATTGTACAAATAGGCCATATGATGCGAAGGTTCATTGCCGTGTGCATATTGGCCAATGAGGCCAGTGATGTCAGCTTGCTCTCGGCCTGATAACTTCATGTCTGTTGTAAAGAGGCGATCCAGCCAAATTTCTAGTGAATCTGGCCCGCCTATTAGTTGGGTCAGGAGTTGGATGTGTTGAGGAGCATATAAAGAATATTGCCAAGAGTTGGCTTCTGTGTAGTTAAAATTGACTTCTGAAGGGTCAAATGGGCCGTACCATTGTGCACCTCTGCGCGCACGCATGAATTTGGAGTTGGGGTCATAGAGGTTGATGAAATGGTAACTGCGCTTTTCAAATTCAGCAGCCAATTCTTTGACGCCCATTGCTTTGGCCATTTCCGAGATGCAAAAATCATCGTAGGCATATTCAAGGGTTCTTGAAACCGACTCAGGTTCATCCGCAGAGCTGATTAAACCGTTTTTAGCATAGGCTATTTTTCCAAATTCATCTGCTTTGGCGGTTGAAACCATGGCTTTGAGCGCTAATTTGGCATCGAAGTCGCGGATTCCTTTAAGGTAGGCATCTGAAATTACACTGACGCTGTGGTAGCCAATCATACATTCAGTTTCGCAGCCCGCGAGTTCCCAAACAGGGAGGTCACCGCCTTGTTCGTATTGTCTGAGGAAGGTACGCACAAAAGCACCTGTTCTTTTTTGATCGATGATTGTAAATAAAGGATGATTGGCACGGTAGGTATCCCATAAGGAAAAGACAGTGTATTGTTGATCCTTGAGGTCTTGGAGTTGGTGGATTTTTTGATCCCTTCCACGGTAGCGGCCGTCGACATCGCTCATGAGGTTAGGAGCAACCATGCTGTGGTACAAGGCCGAATAAAAGTTGACTGCAACTTGGTTGTCGGTGCTTTGTATTTGAATTTTACCCAATTCCTGATTCCATTTCTGTACATTTTGATTGTAAACCTGCTGGATAGAAAAATGTGGAATTTCAGCCTGTAAATTGGATTTCGCACCTGCCTCATCTACATTTGACATCCCAACCGTAAGTGTTAATTCTTGGGTGTCTTTTGGGAATTCTAACAAAAGTTTGAGTTCGCCATTTACTTCTTTCAGAGTTGATGAAATGAAGGGGATGGAGCTACTCAGATAAAAATAAAAATGTTGTTCGTTGGCCCAAGCTTCTGAAATTCTGTAGCCGCTCACATGTTGTTTGTCAATGATGTTGAAAGCGCCTTTCAGTAGTTTATCGCGGTAATTAAGGTCGATTAAAATGTACTTTTTTTCATTGGCGTTCAAAAAGGTATATTCATGAATGCCTGACCGTTCCAAACAAGAAAGCTTTGCTGTAATTTTTTCATCTTGGAGCAGTACTTCATAGTAGCCGAGTCGGGCCACTTCGTCTTGGTGTTTGAAACTAGAGCCATAGCCATTCGGGTCTTCAAATTTGCCTTTCCACTTGGCTTGGCCGCTTTGTGGCACAATCAGCATATCAGCATAATCGGGCACACCAGTACCACTCAAATGTGTATGGCTAAAACCGTAGATGATAGAATCAGAATAATGATAACCACCGCAGCCATCCCAACCATCGTAACGCGTGTCTGGGCTCAGTTGCATCATGCCAAATGGGGCGCAAACACCAGGGAATGTGTGGCCGTGTCCGCCTGTTCCGATCAAAGGATTTACGAGCATTGTTGGTGGCAGTGTCGTTTTTGAAGGCGCTATGGTATGAGATGGGGTTATTTTTTGCTGGGCCTTGTCCGAGGCCGTTTGTAGATTGCCAATTTGAGCAAAAACAAGCTGTTGAAAGCCTAAAATTAGGCAGCTGAAAAGCAATTTATTCATGAATGAAATTTTCTTTTATTGAGTTGGCTAAAGGCCTTGATTTGTTTGCCGTAAAAATCCCAGATTATCAAACCATGGTATTTGAATACCTTGAACTTGCTCTTTTTGCGCAGGCGGTAATTGCGGCCAAAATGACGGTAAAGTGCCATGTGCGCTAAAAATATTTGCCAGGTTAGCGCAGGTTTGCCTCTGAATAAGAATTGGATAGCAGCTATTCCGTCCAAAAGCATCCGAAAGAAGAGCAAGAGCAACATGAAGCGTTGTTGATTCTTGACAAGCATCCAGAGGCTATTTCTAAAATTAAGATAGAGTTTTCTCGGATTGTCGTAGTCGAGGGTGGCGCCCCCATAATGCCAAACAACAGCAGCTGGGATGCAATAGAAGCTTTTACCTTCTTTTGCCAAGCGCAAGCAAAGGTCGATTTCTTCCATGTGCGCAAAAAAATGCGCGTCAAAACCACCTACTAAATGAAAGTCCTGGGCCCTGATCAGCATTGCGGCTCCTGAAGTCCAGGTTACTTGTTGTGGCCCTTGATATTGCAATTGGTCAGCTTCGCAAACATGCATGATGCGCCCGCGGCAAAAAGGAAAATAAAAGGTGTCAAGATAACCACCTGCAGCGCCTGCATGTTCAAAATGTGTGGGTTGCCGATCGGCTAAAACTTTGGGCTGAACAGCAGCAGTTTCAGGGTGCGCTGCTAAAAATTCAAGGAGCGGAGTGTCCCAGTTTGGGCTGAGGCGCACATCGCTATTCAAAATAAAGTAGAAGTCATACTGACCCTCTATGGTTTTAAGTGCTTCGTTGTAGCCAGCAGCAAAACCAAAATTTTGACGCAGTTCAATGCGCTTAATTTGTGGAAACTTTGTTTTGAGAAAGTCTAATGAAGCATCTGTACTGGCGTTGTCGGCAACATAAATATCCCAGTTTGGGCTGTAGTCTAGTACACTTGGTAAGTACTTTTCTAAAGGACTTAGGCCGTTATAATTGAGGATGACCAGTGCTTGAGCCATGGCTTAGTATTGACGGTAAAAATCAGCTGCATTACCACCAAAATGCTTGACATTCATCATGTTGGGATCATCAACTGTTCCGTTTACAGTATTTCTTCTGGATAAAATTTGTTGCCAGGCTGGGTTTTTGAGTTCGCCCACCATGTCTGAGTGCAATAAACGGTGATTGTTTGTGATCAGGTCTGGGTTGTAAAAAATAAAGCGTTTGTTGCTAAAGATGCCAATTTTATCATAGGTCCAAATCTCGTAAGGATATTCACTTGGTGAAGATTCTTTGACCACAATATTATTGGGTTGTCCGTATTTGAGGTAAACGCGTCCGCGGTCCGTTTCAAAACCCTCCATGTAATTATTGGCGTAGTATTTTTCTACAGAGCGTACTTGTTCTCGGTACTGAATCCACTTTTCATAGGCTTTTGAGCCGGCTGTCTGGAACCAAAACGCTTGAAGATGCTTGCGCATCATGGTTGTGTCTTTGGCTTTGAGTACATCGATGATGGTTCTGATTTCTCCGGGTTTGGCAATAGGGATGAGGCTTTCAAAGAAATAGGCAATGCTGTCTGTATGAATGGATGCTTGGAATGAGGGGTCGATTAACATGGAGGCGAAATCAAAAGCCGTTTCAATGTCGTTGTTTCTTTCGAAGTCATAGACTTGTGTTTTGGTCTTTTGACTCGAGAGGTCTGTGGCGACAAGTTGTAATTGATAAGATCCTGTAGGAAGCTCAGTGAGGTCAATCTCTTGTAAAATAGGAAGTACTTCTGCAGCTTGTAAGGTGTCCGTTCTTTGCAGTAGGGCGAAGTTTTGGTTGGTTTTTGAATCGACAACTTTTCTTTGTAGTAAAATGCTGCCCTGTGCACCATATAGTTCGGTGTAAATCGGGAGCTTTGACATTTCTTGATTAAAGTAATTAGAAAGCAAAGGCAACATATAGTACCCAGATTTAACAAATCGAGACTCTTCGGTACTTTGAAAAGCGATGTCAATGACTTCTACTCCTGAAAAGGCCAAACCTTCATTTAAGGCAAGTACTTCTATAGGGATGATGCCTTGGATGAGACTTTTAGGACGATTTACGTCAGCGAGGTAAACGTGCAGAAAATAGGTTCCTTTTTTTACCGGAGCTCGCAAGATTTCAATGAAATTATTTTGAGATGAATCGGTAGAAACCGGAGAGTCAAGGGTGTAGAGGTCTTTGAAAACAGCCTGTTGTAATGAATCTTTGAGCTCGATATCCACTAAAACCGTGGCTTTTGAACCTCCTGTACAGGGTTGAAATTGAACGGTATAACCTGCAAATTCAATGTAAATTTCTAAGTAGGATCCGATGCCAGGTGCATGAAATTGCTTGGTGTCTAGATAAGCCTTGATTTGCGTTTGAGCCTGTCCTGAAAAGGAGACTGCCAAAAGAAAAATAAAAAGTACTTGCTTCATGCTCCTAAAATTAAGAGAAATGCGTCAATCTTCAATATTGAGTCTGATTTTCTGACTTAATTGACGATTATAAGTTTCGAGCAAATATTTAAAGTAGTTGTCTGTGCATTTCGAGATGCATTTGGTGTAGTGCTTGATGCGGTGCTCGATGTGGTCTTGAAGTAATTGTTGCAGGCTCAGGGCGTGGTCGAGGTCTTTGGCAGATGCTTCAATGGCTTCAAAGTGATTGGCAATAGATAAATCAATGGCATCTTTGCCTTTGCCGCCTTTGTCAATGCAGGCAATGTAGCAATCTTTAATAGAGAAAGACTCCAAAATATCAGTGCGAATGAGCTTGTCGAATCCTTTTGGGTATTCGTATTCTACCTCGAATTCCATGTCTTCAAGCTCTGAAATCCTCGATTCTAGAAAACGATCTGGAAAGCGAAATGCATCTTGCCAATTGATGTAATCTTGCCAATAGCCAAAGCGTCTTACATTGTTACCGAGGTCAATGATTTTGAACTGAGATTTGTTTGGAATGCGTCGGGATCCGCGCCCAATCATTTGGTGGTAAAGTGTTAATGAACGGGTGGCGCGGTTGATGATGATCGTTTGCACCGATGGTTCGTCAAAGCCTGTGGTAAGGATACCGACTGAAGTAAGGATTGCTCCGGGCGTTTCTTTGAACCAACGGATGACATCTTTTCGGTCTTTATCCGAGAAAGTGGAGTCGAGGTGACGAATATTGTATTTGAGTTTCTTGAAAGATTCTTCGACGCGTCTGGAAGTTTCAATACCCGCATTGAAAATGAGTGTTTTTTCCCCTAAGGCCACTTCTTCATAGGCGAAAATGAGCTTTTCTTGCATGAAGTAGTTGGAGTAGAGCAAATCACTGGAGCTCACGGTGAAATCTCCGTTAGAACCAATTTTGAGGCCGTGCAAATTGACGTCGTAAGAGTAGGTCTCGGCATCGGATAGGTAACCCTCTGAAATTAAGTTTGAAATAGACTCGCCGACCAAAAGTTTGTTGTAATGGTCTTTGAGTGGCAAGTTTCGATTGCTACTGAGTGGGGTAGCGGTAACCCCTAAAATATTGGCCTCTTCGTAGAACTGAAAAATTTTACGAAAGCTGTTATAGTGGGCTTCATCAACAATCACCAAGCCTACATTTTCAATGAATTGATCATTCTCATTGAGGCGATTATTGAGTGTTTCGACCATAGCAATATAACACGTGTAGTCGTCTTGGTCGTCAAGAGTTTTGACTTCAGAATTGATGACCTTGTTTGGGACCTGAATGGCAGAAAGTTGCTTGGAGGTCTGGATAGAGAGCTCAATGCGGTGTGTCAGGATGAGCACTTTTTTACCCCATTTTTCAATGTATTCTTTTGCAATAGCAGAAAAGATGACGGTTTTGCCACCACCTGTCGGAAGCTGATACAAGAGGTTAAAGTTGTTACCATTTTTATGGAGTTCGTCAAGAACCTGAGTAACGGTTTTCTCTTGAAAGGGATAAAGTCTTTTGGCTTCGTATAAATCGATGTCTAGCATTGGCAAATGGGAATTTTGCAAAAATACTGCCTTTTCCCTGATATTGCTAATCTAAACTACAATTTAGTGAAATGTTGGAGCAAAATTCCGGTGGCTACGCCCACATTTAAAGATTCTGCTGCGCCAATTCGAGGAATAGTGAGTTTATTCGGGAGTAAGGCCGCTAGTTCCGGGCTGATGCCACGGCCTTCATTGCCTAAAACCAAAAGCTGAGCATCTTGCGCTTGAATGCGCTCGAAATCTTGCCCTTCCATAAAGGCACCAAAAGCTTTTGTTTGGTACTCTTTAATAAGTGGAGCGAGGTCTTGGTAGTGCAGATTGACCCGAAAAGCGGAAATCATGGTGCTGTGCATCACTTTTGGGTTGAGAAAGTCAACGGTATTTGGTGAGCAAAAAATATGCTGTATACCATACCAGTCTGCTGTTCTAATGATGCTACCCAAATTCCCTGGGTCTTGTATTTGATCGAGTAGGAGGACCATGCCTTTGCCATCCCAAGGTTTTGCAGCTGGAAAACGCACGATGGCATTTAACTTCTTGGGGGTTTTGAGTTGGCTGCATCTTTCGAGATCTTTTGAAGAAGCTGAAAAAACAGGAATAGTAAGATCTTGCCAAGCAAAAGTATGGTCTTGGTCAATGATGAGTTCCTGCACGAGCTCAGGAAAATAGGCGAGCAAATCCTTGATGAAAGTTTCTCCTTCCAAATAGAGGCATTGCGCTGCGTCTCGATTTTTTTTGAGATGCAAGCTTTTGATGAATTTGATCTTGTGTGGACTCAGTTTTTCCAAGTGAATATTCGTTACTTTTGTATTCATGCAATTGCGTCCAAATTTACGATTATTTGCTTTGCTAATGGTCTTATTGACCTTTACAGCTTGTCAACTGTCTAAAAATGTACCGCCTCAAAATTACCTCCTCTACAAAACCAACATCACCTTAGTATCGCCGCTCACTACACAGCTCGATCGCTATGAATTGACGCAAGTTTTAAGACAGCAGCCAAATGCGCGCTTTTTTCGCTTGCCTTGGAAGTTATGGCTTTATAACAGCCTTGATTCTGCAGCGGTTTCTAACCGAAAATTAAAAAGACTTGCTCATTTTGAGTTGCGCCTAAATAAACAACAGCAAAAGGTTCTTAGGGTCAATGAAAAACGCAATGCCAAAGCGCTGCGCAAAGGCCGCCCAGATTACCGTGCAAAGTCAGCTCCAGACAGCATTTTTAAGCAGGTTATATGGGCTGAAAAACTCAAGTACAAGTTTGGTCAGAAACCGGTTGTTTTTGATACTTTATTACATCAAAAAAGTCAAGAGCAGTTATCGCGCTATCTTGTCAAAAAAGGTTATTACTATTCCAAAGTGAGTGCTGAAGTCAAATTGAACGAAAAGCAACGCTATGCTCAAACCACTTATATCATCGATGAAGGTCCTCGCTATATCATAGATTCAGTGACCTATGTGGGGCCACGTCTACTTCGTGATCTCCACCTCAAGCTCATTCGCAAGAACTACGAGCCACTCAATGAGCATCCGTTGATCGGCAGGCCTTTCGACCTCGATTACTTAGAAGCGTACCGAGAAAAAGTGGCTAAATTCCTTCGCGATGAAAGCATCTACAAATTTAATTCGACCAGTATTGAATTCTTGGCAGATACCAATCGTCAGAAAATGACGGTGCACCTCACGATGCGCTTTGAAGATCGCTTGGTGCCTTCGGTACAAAACCCAGATAGTTTAGTAAGAGTTCCTTACCGCGAAACCAAGATCAATAAGGTGTTTTTTCATTTAGCAGACACTGCATTTATGCAAAGCAGTTTCACAGAGGCGGCTACTGCTCAGGGTAAAAGTTTGTATGATTCTTTGCAGCCACAATACCTCAATACACTAGAAAAATTATTGTATCAAGATTTGTTGTATACCAAAAAACAAGCCCTTGATTTGAAAGTTCCGTACGGTACAAAAAGTAATTGGCGCACCATGACGCTTACTTATAATGGTTTAGTCCCTTGGATAAAGCCCAACGTCTTGGAAATGCAAAACTACCTCGAACAGAGCAACACTTACAAAGAATACTACCTTGACCGCTCCTACAGATCATTGGTGCAATTAGGGGTCTTTGCATCCGTGAAGCCCTACATTGAAGAAGTCCCGGGCACCAATCAGCTCAATGTGCATTATTACCTCGAGCCTGCTAAAAAACAGTCCTGGGCTTTTGATCCACGCTTTACTTCTAGCTTTGGTTTACTCGGTGCTGCTGCGTCTTTGAATTACACCAACAAGAATCTGTTTGGTGGTGCCGAGCGTCTTACCTTTTCCTTAGGTGGTGGTTTTGAATCGCAGCCACCCGTTTTTGACGCCAATACCCAAGAGCAAGTCGTTAATGCCGGTAGAACCTTTAATACTTTTGAAATTGGTCCGAGTCTCAAGCTTGACCTACCGGGTCTATTCCCAAGTCCTGTTACTTTGCTCGGAAAACGCCAAAAACCAAGAACCGTCATTAGTACGGCCATGAACTTTGAAAAGCGCGACATTTTTGATCGCCGTGTTTTTCAGCTCAATTATGCTTGGAAGTTCCTAGTCGGCAAAACACAAGTGTTCCAACTGGGTTTACCCGGTGCTTCAGTTATTAAATATGTAAGCATACAAAAATCGCCAGCCTTTGAAGCGCAATTACAACAAGTGAATGATTTGTTTTTGTTCAATGCTTACAGCAATCAATTCATATGGCAAGATTTTAAATTTTCTTTCGAATACAACAACAAAGAGAAAGATGAAAAAGTGGGCAAAAAGAAAAGGTATAAAGGCAGTTTGTATTTCAATTCAAGTTTAGATGCCGCGGGCAATTTGCTCTATGCTTTTCGCTCAAACCAAGATACTTTGAGTGGAAGTTATTTGCTAGGTTCTCAGCCATATTCTCAGTTTGTTCGCCTTGACAATCAATTGATTACCTCTAATAGAATTGGTAAAGGAAGTTCTTGGCACTTGCGCTTGAATGCAGGGGCAGGTATTCCGTATCTCAATTCAAAAACGTCAATGCCCTATGACTACAGTTTCTTTGGTGGGGGCTCCAATGACAACCGCGGTTGGCGTGCACGCGCTCTTGGGCCTGGTGCATACAAATATCACCTAGATACCTCTCGCTTGGCTACACAAATTGGCGACATTCGTTTTGGTGGATCCTTTGAATACCGTTTCAATTTGGGTTCTACATTTAAAGGAGCGCTATTTACAGATTTTGGCAATATCTGGACTTACCGCGAAGATGCCTCGCGGATTGGTAGTCAGTTTGGTTGGTCAACGTTTGTGCCTCAAATTGCTATTTCTACAGGGCTTGGATTGCGCATGGACCTCGATTATTTTATTTTGCGTCTCGATGTGGGCTTCCCGATTTATGATCCTGCATTTGCCGATGGTGCGCGCTGGGTTTTTCAGGAGTTCCAAACGCGTGAAACTTATTACCAAGAAGGAATGCAGCACTTCAACATGAGCCTTGATCAAGTAAAGGCCATCATGCCGCGTCCTTTCTTGCCTAACTACTTGAATTTTGGTATCGGTTATCCTTTCTAACATGAAAAAGTTATTCATTTTCTCCACCTTGTGCTTGATCTTGTTCAGTTGCATGAAGGGTCAAAAAGTTGATTTAATCATTCACAATGCTGCTATTTTTTGCTTAGATGACGCCAATACCACGGGGCAAGCGATGGCTATTCTCGATGGGCGTATTGTTGAAGTTGGCCCAGAAAGACAAATCTTAAATAAATACCGCTCTGATGAAACCATTGATGCACAAGGTAAAGAGGTGTATCCTGGCTTCACCGATGCGCACGGTCACATGCTGATGTATGCCAAACAATTATTGGGTGTCGATTTACGTGGTGTTCGTTCTGAGCAAGAAATGATCCATCGTTGCGAGCAATATAAAGCCACGCATCCAAATTTAAAAATGTTGGTTGGTAGAGGTTGGGACCAAAGTCTTTGGGCAGGTCAGCAAATGCCTACGAACACGGAGCTTAATCAACTTTTTCCTCATATTCCTGTATGTCTTTACCGCATTGATGGACACGCTGCTCTTATCAATGATTTTTTAATCAAGAAAAGTAGGTTACTAGACATGTTGTCGACCCTAAAAGGAGGAGAGGTTGTTTTTCATACGGTTCAAATGGATCCAAGAATCAAGTATCCTAGAAATTTGAGTTTGCCTAAAAACTCCAATTTCGGAGAAAAAATCATTCTTCAAACGCCGCAACCGACTGGATTATTGATCGATAATGCCATGAATTTGGTGCAGCCATTTATTCCGGATTATCCGAAAAAAGACTACTTAAAAGCGCTGTTGCAAGTTCAAGATGAACTTTTGCAATTCGGAATTACGGGTGTACATGAGGCAGGTATCGATTTTGAACATATTGCTTGGTTTAAGGAATTAGTGGCTAATGAGCGTCTGAAATTGAATTTATATGCCATGCTCATGGATTCTCCTCAAAACAGAAGTTTTGCTGCCAAAAATGGCCCTTATCAATTCAAGAACCTCAGTATCCGTAGTTTCAAGTGTTTTGCCGATGGGGCTTTAGGATCGCGCGGAGCTTTACTCAAGGCGCCTTACCACGATCATTCCGATAGCCGCGGTTTACTCCTAACAGAAGTAGCGCGCATGCAAAATTTGGCTCAGTTTTGCTTGCAGCATAATTATCAAATGAATACGCATAGCATTGGTGATTCAGCAAATGCACTCGTTTTGAATTTGTACGCCTCCATTTATAAGCAAAAACCCGATCACCGCTTTAGAATTGAGCATGCACAGGTAGTTGACCCGATTGATTTTCAAAAATTTTCCGACTATGCGGTGTTTCCGTCGGTGCAACCTACTCATGCAGTTTCTGATTCAGATTGGGCAGAGGCGCGTTTAGGAAAAAAGCGCATGCATGGCGCCTATGCTTACAAGACCTTGTTGCAACAATTTGGCATGATAGCCCTCGGTACAGATTTCCCGGTAGAGCAAACCAATCCATTTTTAACCATTCAGGCAGCCGTTAATCATTCAACTAACGAGGCCTTGACCCTCGATGAAGTGCTCAAAGGCATGACGATCTGGGCTGCTTTTGCTGCTTTTCAAGAAAAAGAGTTAGGCTCTTTGGAAAAAGGTAAGCAAGCCACGTTTGTTATTTTTGAAAACCCTGTAACTGCTGCTGAGGGCCAGGTGCAGAACTATGCTTGGCGCACCTTTATTAAAGGTGAATGTGTTTTTAAGCTTGAGGCCTTGTAGTTGTTAGAATTTAAAGATTTTTAAAACCTTGATCCATGCATAAATTTCATCTCCTTCTTTTTTTGAGTTGCTTCACTCTCTTGAGTTTTGCTCAAATAGATAAAGCAGCACAAAGAGATTCCTTGAACCTAATTTTCTTAAATAAGACGCTCAATTATTGGCATCAAGCAGCAAGAGAAGCAAATTTTGAAAGTTACTTTAATTGGACAAGTTCGAATTTCGTCTTTTTAGGAACCGCACCAGGTGAGCGTTGGACAAAAACAGAATTCATGGCCTTTTGCAAGCCCTACTTCGATAAAGGAAAAGCTTGGGACTTCAAGCCATCTAACAGGCACTGGCATTTTGCTGCCGACGGAAAGGTAGCGTATTTCGATGAAGATTTAGACACCTGGATGCAGGGCTGCAGAGGGAGTGGCATATTTGTTTTGGAGAAAGGCGAATGGCGCTTGGCCTATTACAACCTAACGGTCTTGATTGAAAATGAAAAAATCAAGCCTTTCATCGAATTACGCAAGCACTAATGTTTGTAGCAGATAACCAGCTTTCAACTGCCAAAGCTTATTTTAATGAGCAATTAAGCGCCCAATTTTCAGCATCTGAATGCAAGCAGATGTGGCAGCAAATCTTGTACAAACGCTTCCGCTGGACCCCAACAGAGCTCTTGCTCAAACAAGACGAGCGCCTTTCTGAATCCGATTTGCTTTACATCAGAAGTTTTGTGAAGCGTTTACAAACTCATGAGCCCTTTCAGCATATTTTAGGTGAAGTTTTCTTCTCAGATTTAGTTCTGAAGTCAGATGCGCGTGCTTTGGTGCCGCGTCCTGAAACCGAAGAACTGATTGCGCTGATACAAAAACAAAGTCAAGATTTCTCTCAAATTGTAGATGTTTGTACAGGTAGTGGTTGCATTGCCTTAGCCTTGAAATCGAAGTTTCCAAATGCTAACGTTTTGGGCCTAGATTTAAGTCGTGAGGCCATTGCATTGGCCACAGAAAACGCAAGTTTTACCAATTTGGATGTGGATTTTCAAGTTATTGATGTTTTTGAATGGCAACCCACTCAAAATTTTGATTTACTGGTTTCGAATCCGCCCTATATACCAGAAGCTGAAAAAGCCCAGATGCAAGCAAATGTGCTGCACTATGAGCCACATCTGGCTTTGTTTGTCCCGGATCAAGCTCCTTTGCTGTTCTATGAACGACTTCAGGTTTTGGCCAAAAATCATTTAGCAAAGGGCGGTTGGTTGGCGCTCGAAATTCACGAGGATTTCGCGACCTCCACAAAGGCCCTTTTTGAAACCCCAGACTTTATAAACCTTGAAATTTATAGAGATTTGCAAGGCAAGAACCGGATGTTACTTGCACAAAAAGCTTAACTTTAGCTTATGGATCTGCAAGCAATAAAAGCCAAAATGGCCGCCCTAAGTGCCGAGCTGCACCTACATAATCATGCTTATTATGTGCTCAATGAGCCTCAAATTTCTGATTATGAGTTTGATATGTTGCTCAAAGAATTAGAGCAGCTCGAAAAAACGCATCCAAGCCTTATTGATCCAAATAGCCCAACCAGAAGAGTAGGTGGGGATATCACCAAAAAATTCGAGGCCAAAGCGCATCGTTTCCCCATGCTCTCGTTGTCTAACAGCTACTCAGAGCAAGAAATCATTGATTGGGCAGAGCGCTGCCAAAAAGCTCTCGGTGAGGCTTCTGAATTTGTTTGCGAACTCAAATACGATGGGGTAGCCATCGGCATTCAATATCAAGATGGCGCTTTGGTTCAAGCGCTTACACGTGGCGATGGGCAACAAGGTGAAGAAGTCACCACAAACGTCAGAACCATCAGAAGCATTCCATTGAAGCTCAATGAAAATGCACCCTCCGATTTTGAAATTCGCGGAGAGATTTTTATGCCGCAGCAAAATTTTCAAGCCCTCAACGAACAGCGCGCTGCTGCTAACGAGGCGCTTTTTGCCAACCCTAGAAATACTGCATCAGGAACGCTGAAGCTCCTTGACTCAAAAGAAGTGGCCAAGCGCGGCCTAGATTGCTACCTATATGGCGTGCATGGCGTTCAGAACCTGAGCAGTGGTCATTTTGAGGCGGTGCAAAAAGCTAAAGAATGGGGCTTTAAAGTGCCCGATCCAAAGCTGCGCATGATTGAAAAAACTACCACCATTGACGGTATCATGGATTTCATTCAGTTTTGGGATACCCAGCGCCATAGCTTGCCGTTTGATATCGACGGCGTGGTGTTAAAGGTCAATTCTTTCGAGCAACAAGAACAACTAGGGCTTACAGCAAAATCACCACGTTGGGCAATTGCCTATAAATTCAAGACCCAGCAAGTAGAAACGATTCTAGAGTCGGTTTCCTATCAAGTGGGTCGTACGGGCGCCATCACACCGGTTGCCAATCTAAAGCCAGTCCAATTAGGCGGCACAACCGTGAAGCGCGCTTCTTTGCACAACGCTGATCAGATTCAAAAATTAGATTTGTGTCTTTCTGATACCGTTCAGGTTGAAAAAGGCGGGGAAATCATTCCGAAAATTGTTGGTGTCAATTTGGTCTTGCGCAGAACCCAAGAACGCATTTCATTTATTGAACATTGCCCGGAATGTGGTTCAGGGCTGATTAGGCAAGAGGGAGAGGCGCAACATTATTGCCCTAACGAACAAAGTTGCCCACCGCAAGTAACCGGTAAAATTCTGCACTTTATTGGTCGCAAAGCTTTAAATATAGATGGTTTAGGTGAAGAAACAGTTGAACTGATGTTTGCTAAACAAATGATTAAAAGTCCTTTAGATCTTTATCATTTGACTTTTGATCAGTTGCTTTCCCTAGATCGAATGGCTGAAAAGTCAGCGAATAATTTATTGCAATCTATCACTGCCTCCAAGCAAATTCCGTTTGAAAGGGTATTGTTTGGTTTAGGCATCCGCTTTGTCGGCGAAACAGTGGCTAAAAAATTGGCACAGGCCTTCAAAACCATGACAGCGCTCAGCACGGCTAGTCTTGAAGCGCTTTTACTAGTTGACGAAATTGGAGAAAAAATTGCACAATCTATATTGGCATATTTTGGCAATCAGGAAAACCTCAATTTGCTTGAAGGTTTACAAGCAGCCGGTTTGCAGTTTGAAGTGTTGCAAAAAGAGCTCCAATCTACTATTTTAGAGGGTAAAACTTGTGTCATTTCTGGAACTTTTGAGACCTTCAGTCGCGATGAAATCAAGGACCTCGTTGAGCTCAATGGAGGTAAAATTGGTTCTTCGGTGTCGGCAAAAACCAATTATTTGATAGCAGGTGCCAATATGGGGCCTGCCAAATTGCAAAAAGCTACAGACTTAGGTGTAACTTTGTTGTCTGAAAATGAATTTATAAAATTGATTTCACAGTGAGTAATTTAAGTATTTGGAAGCAAACAAAACGCATCGCAGTAGTCTGGGATTACACCGATGAGCAGCAAATGCGCACGTTTGTCAAGGCCATTGATCATTTTTTACAAATGAACAAGTTTGCCCATGCGCTGATCATTGTCAATGTTCCCAAGGACCTCGACAAGAAAAACTTACCCCCACATTTCTTAATTTATTACAACTCACCTGCCGATTTTTCATTTTTCGGCAAGCTCAAAGACATCCAGCTAGAAGCTGAGCTTCAAAAAGCATATGACCTCCTGATTTGGAATGCAGCGCTCGATGCCAAAATTTACCCCTTACTCAAAGAAACAAGTATCAACCGTAGGGTGCTTGTCAATGCGCAAAATGCCAAATTTGATTTACAAATTGATACCGTACAGTCTGAGCCTGCAGCTCAGCTAGACTACATACAACAAACCTTAGAAAGAATTGCACAATGAAAACATTTAAAGGCTCAGGCGTAGCACTAGTTACCCCATTTTTACAAGACGGAAGCATTGATTACACCGCACTCAAAGCATTGGTTGCTTTGCAAATTGCAGGTGGCACCGATTTTTTAGTGGTACAAGGCACTACCGGAGAATCACCTACGTTAAGTCAAGATGAAAAGCGTCGTGTCCTTGACACCGTTTTGGAAGAAAACAACGGCAAACTTCCTGTGGTTTACGGCATTGGTGGCAATAACACCCATGGCCTCGAAGCTTTGTTTTCGAATTTACCTAGCGGCGTTGATGGCATTCTTTCCGTATCGCCTTACTATAATAAGCCTATTCAGAAAGGGATCGTTGCACATTTCAAAATGGTTGCTTCCTATACTGATCTTCCGATTATTTTATACAATGTACCGGGTCGAACAGGATCCAACATGAGTGTTGAAACTACTCTTGAATTAGCCGAGCTGCCAAATGTAGTTGCTGTCAAAGAAGCTTCTGGCAACATGGAGCAAATCATGGACATCATCCGTCAAAGAAAACCAAGTTTTGGTGTTTTATCTGGCGATGACAACCTCACGATGCCACTCATTGCAGCAGGTGCAGACGGTGTTATTTCAGTGGTTGCCAATGCTTTTCCTGAGCGTTTTTCTCAAATGGTTCATGCTTCTATGTCCGGAGATCTTGCCTTGGCTAAAGCAGCGCACTACGACCTCTTTAGTGTTACTAAAATGTTTTTTGAAGAAGGAAATCCTGGTGGGGTTAAGGTTGCACTTGCGGCCCGTGGTCTCATGCAAGAAACCATGCGTTTGCCTTTGTTTCCAGTTTCTGAAGGCCTGCGCCAAAGGATTAATGCTGAAACACAGCGCATTCTATCATAAGTTAGCTCGATCATGCGTTTGAGCTTGCGTTGTTTTTTGTGCGTTTTTTTGTTTCAAATGCTCCTCTTTTCTTGTCGAGAAGGAGAAAATTTAGAAAAGAAAGCATCTCATTTAGATGTCTCAAAGCCGAATCATCCAGCACAAAAATCTGCAGATCAGTCAGCAACTAGCTCAGTAAAATTACCCTCTGGATTTGTAGATGTGCAAGCCATTAATCCCAACATCTTCATTGATCTCAAGTATACTGGGCCGGATAATTTTTTAAAGCAGCGTCTTTATTTCAGTATCAACAAAGCCTATTTGCAAAAAGATGTAGCACTTAGGTTGTCTAGGGTGCAGCAAGCGTTAGAAAAAAAGCATCCGGGTTATCACTTGCTTATTTTTGATGCGCTCAGACCTGTTTCGGTGCAGCAAAAAATGTGGGATGCACTCGATAGCATTGTGCCTGTTGAGCGCGCCAAGTTTGTCTCTAATCCAAAAAACCGGAGTTTACACAATTTTGGAGCTGCCGTTGACATCAGTATTCAAGATGCCAACGGAAAATTACTCGATATGGGGGCAGGGTTTGACGATATTCGAAAAATCGCCTACCCCAACCTCGAAGACTCCTTTCTCAGAGCAGGTTTACTAAGTCCGCAACAGCTGTCAAACCGCTTACTACTCAGAAAGCTGATGCAAACTGAGGGCTTTCGACAACTCCCTACTGAATGGTGGCATTACAACGCATGTAGCCGTAATGAAGCCAAAGTTAAATACGAGGTGGTGCTACAAGAACCTTAGTTGCTTTCGGTTTTATTTCTTTATTTTGTAAATATTCAATAAGGTCTTATGAAATCAATATTACTTTCAATTGTCGGTTTAATTTTAGGTGCAGTTTCCAATGGACTACTTGTACAGTTAGGTACCAAACTCATTGCTGCCCCTGCTGGGCATGATTTCAGCACTGAGGCAGGTTTAAAAGCCGGCATGGCTGCTATGGAACCCAAACATTTTTTGTTTCCATTTTTAGCGCACGCTCTTGGAACTTTTGTTGGGGCGTTTTTTGTAAGTAAAATGAAGATTGAACGCAGTTTGATTCATGCCATGGCAATTGGTTTTGCGTTCTTAGCTGGTGGCGTAATGATGGTTATGATGTTGCCTGAAACACCGCTTTGGTTTACATTAACCGATTTACTATTGGCTTATTTGCCAATGGCTTACTTAGGGCATCGTTTAGGACAGCGCTAATTATTCTATCGGGCCCTGTTGAAAGATGAGCCTTCCTGAGCGCTCATAAGGAATAAAATACTTGAAGTCGAGGCCAAAGCCAGATGCATTTACCGGACCTACAGCAGCTTGCTTGAAGTTCACATACTGGTATCTAGACAACAAGGTAAAAGCGGGTTGAAGCTGAATGAAAGCCGTGCCGCCAAGGTAGAATACGCCTGCTTTTTTATCTCGAAATTCAAAACCGACACTAGCCCTCAGATCAAAACCAAGTTTGTCATTGATGTCTACCAAGCCAACCTGTCTGAATTCATGCTTGTCATAGGGGTTGATGTAAGTAGCAACACTGCTTGGTTTGTATAAGATGGTGGTACCTAAAGCAGCATTGGCATAGAGTTTCTTACTGAGTTTAATGGCAATCAGCCCTTGAATCGGAATTTCAAACTGAACAAAGCGCAGGCGCTGTTCAACGGTAAGTGCGCTGTCGAGGCGGGTGGCGGTAATATTGAAATTTCTTTGGTTGTAATAGAGGCCCGTTTCAATGGAAATCAGATCGGTGATACCGTAGCGAATCAGCCCACCAAACGTATAACCTGTATTTGGCGTGATACTGGTTGCTAAGACGCTGTCTGAAAATGTTTGTAGCCCGGACTGCATCTGGGACATCGGTAAAATGCTGCGGTAATGAAAGCCAAAGTAATTAGCCTGCCCAAGTTTGTTAAAAGACTGAGACCAAATTAAAATCGGCAAGAAGCAAAAAAGTGCAAATAAAAAGCGCATGACCAAAGAAACGAAAAAAGAAAAGAAAAAGGGTGTTATTCGTTGATCCAGGTGCAATTATATTCTAGTGGTCTGCGGTGCTGGTCTTCGGGCCATTCAATCGCAGGATAGCCGATATAGAAAAGCCCTAAGCATTTATCTTTGGCATCTAATCCGAGAAATTGATTCATTTCTTGGCTGTAAATGAGTTTGGGTGTTGACCAAAAACCGCCCAGGCCATAAGCGGTGCAACTCAGGTGTAAATTTTGTACCGCACAGGCCACTGCCTCAATTTCTTCAATTTCAGGAATCTTTTCGGTGTCTTGTCGTTTCATGCTAATAGCGATCACGACCGATGAAAGCATGGGCCTTTTGAGCATTTTAGCCAATTTGGCATCGTTTTGCGCCTCAGGTGGCGTGAGTTTTAAGTAAGTTTCAGCTAAAAAGGCACTGAGTTTTTGACGTCCGTCTTCCATAAAGACATGAAAGCGCCATGGCTGGGTGTTGCCATGTGTGGGTGCCCATTGTGCGTTGTTGAGCAGTAATTCAATTTGTTCTTTGTGCACTTTTCTTTCGGAAAATTGCTCAGGGTAAATGGTGCGTCTGGAGCGCAGCAGTTCATTGATTTCTGAAAGGTTGAAACGCATTGGAATAGTTTTTTTACAAAATTAGGATTTACTACTTTAGTTGTTTGGTAATTCAGCCGCTAAATCCATATTATTTTGAACAAGTACTTATTTTTCTTCTTATTGATCATCAGCTCTGCTGCGTTTAAGGCGCAAGAAATTGCTGGTTTTGACCAAAAAATCAGCGGAGAAGACATCGTTTATTTTTCGCCCTTTCGAAATTTTGCCAAGCAGGCCTTACTGACGCGTTGCGACGGTACTTCCCCCATAGAATTTACAGCCCAAAAACCAAATCTTCAAGAGGGCATTGCGCAATTTCGCTTTTTAATTGGCTTCTCGAGTGGAACCAGTGCGGCCGATCGTTTTTTTGACGTCTATCTCAACGACAGCTTGCTCTTTACTTTTAAAACTGAAAAACGCTGGTCAGAGCGTCAGAATTTTCAATTGGCAAGTAACTATGCACCTCAAGGGCATTACCGCTTTACAATGCTAGAAAAAGACATCAATAAAGACCTTTTTGGCTATTTTGAACTTGAATTACCATTTAAAAAAGGTCAAGACACGCGTTTTAAAATTGTCGGAAGAGCCGCTCAAAGTAGAGATTGGCTGATGCTTTTTGCTTACCAAGATGCCTTCAAGACGGCGCTCAGTGCAAGCAATTTGATTTTACGCGCCGAGCAATTGCGTCCACTCAACTTTGAATGTGTCATACCACAAGGGGCCGATAGCATTCAACTCAGCTCTCCATTTTTTACTTATCAAAGAAGACTAAGACCCGGATACCATGCCTTGTCTATTGCGGCCTACCCGAAAACATTTACTGGTAAAGATTCAGTTTTAGTTGAATTGTTTTCACTCGGTTCCAAAATAAATAGTCTTCAGTTACCAGTCGATGTGTTGCCCATTAAAGACCTGAGTTTTCATATTATCCATCATTCGCATAACGACATCGGTTATTCACATTTGCAAACAGAAGTTGCTAAAATCCAGACTGAAAACATTCGCTCTGCACTGCGTTGGATAGCCAAGGGTGGAGTAGGAGCAGTTCAGCCAATTTGGCATGTTGAGTCATTGTGGGCGGTAGAAAATTTCTTAGCTGAAGCTACTCCTGAAGAGCAACAACAGTTTGTGGCAGCCGTCAAAAGTGGCCATTTGGTGCTTTCTGCCAATTATGCGAATGTCCTTACTGGTCTGATGCGTCCTGAAGAATTCAGTTGGCTCACGGCTTATGCCAAGCAACTCGAACAACAATTTGATATCAAGATTTCGAATGCCATGGTTACCGATATTCCAGGACAAGCTTATGCCGCATTTGAAGCCTATACTCAACAAAGTCTTCCTTTTTTGTCTTTGGGGCCCAATTACGTGCAAAACTTACCAGATCATGGTGATCGGGTCGGGGGCGTTATTAATGAAACCGGTGATCAACCTTTCTTATGGACACCATTGGCCGATAGTTCAAAAAAGTTATTTGTCTGGACAGCTGGCAAGGGCTATTCTTACTTCCATAATATTGCAGCGAATCAACAGCAATTTGAATGGGAAAAACGCATCTCTCAGTACACACTCGAGTTGGCAAACTACCCTTACGACATCGTGCAATTGCGCTACACAAAAAACGCCGACAACGGCCCTGTAGACACCACACTGTGTCGCTTTGTTCATGAATGGAATCAAAAATACAGCACGCCGCAATTGGTTATTGCCAACCTAGACACCTTATTCACCAAATTCTTAGCACAAAATAAGTCAGTATTGCCAGTTAAAACAGGTGAAATCAGCCCTTATTGGGAAGACGGTGCCTATTCAACAGCCGCTGAAGAAATTCAAATGCGCCGCTTGGTTCAAAAAGTAATTGACCTAGAAGCGCATTACAAAACACAAAACGAATTCGCCGCCCATGAAAATGCATTTAAGGCAATTCACCGCAACTTGATTTTATTTCACGAACACACTTGGGGTTCTTGGTGCAGCATTTCAGCGCCAGACACTTATTTTAGCACCGAACAATGGCGCATTAAAAAATCTTTTTTAGACAGCGCGCAGGCGCAATATGAGCGCCTTGAAAATAAGCTTGTTTTAGAGCAAAAACGCGATTCCAAAGTGCTTTCTAATATCATGTATTCATGGTCAGGTAAACAACCGGGCCTCCATTCATTGACCTATGAAAATCAGGAATTACTCATCCAAGATTCGCTTGGTTTAGGTGCGCTCATTTATAGCTTGGGTATTACTCCGCAAAAGAATGAATTGGTTCCGCTACTCAAAACTGAGGCAAAAAGCCAGCGTCAGACCTTTGCGAATGCTCAATTAAAAGCCCAATTGAACATCGAAATCGGCGACAGCCCAAATGAGCTCATTTTCAATTATAGCATCGATAAAAAAGCTATTCGAGAAAAAGAAGCGCTCCATGTTTGTTTGCCATTTGCACTCCAAAATCCAACGTTATCTTATGGTGATGCAACCTTATTGAATTACCCTGACGATCAACTACCCGGCTCCAACAAAGAATTCATTTGTGTACCAGAAAAATTTATCCTTGAAGATGCCCGCTTTAAAATCACCATCTACACACCAGATTGCAACCTCATCGAAATCGGCCAGCCAATCAACGAACAACAGCAATTCGGTGCCAAAGTTTGGTCAAGAGAAACTCAAGATGTTTCCAAGCTTTATTTGTATGTCTTCAACAATTATTGGCACACCAACTACAAAGCCGACCAAGGCGGCCATTTAGAATTCAGTTTCAGGGTTCTCGTAGAGGAGAAGTAGGGTTATTTCAGCTTATAGTTACTGACAAACATAAGGTTTCCCGGTTTCGAATGCTTTGACGAGTTTCAGCCTTCGAAAAGCATCTTTTGTGACGATGTAAAAGACATAGGTGTTGGCCGGTAATAGTGCGAAGAAGCCAAAATGGAAATGGACATACACCGGGAATTCATATTCATCCAATATAAAAGCACCCACAGCAGATACTCCAAGAACACCTATGGGACCAAATACTAAACAGGTTCCAACCCAAAGTCCGCGTTTCAATCTAGGGTGTTTTTCAGATGTCAATTGGTGGTTCTTTCCAATTCTAATATTGTGAATTGATGCCACATCATTTGTGTCAATGTAATAAAAAGTCTTATCATCATCTAGCCTGAAATAGTAATTGCTCTCAGACAAACCATAATATTGTTTCACTAAAATTTTGCATCCATCTTTAGTGATGAAGCCCTTCTCTTTTTCTTGGAATTTGAGAGTATCTGCTTGCGCAAAAGCTTGCAAAGCCGAAAAAGAAAGAAGTGTAAAGAATAAGGTTACTGATAATTTCATATGCGTAAATATTTAGGTATTTAGTCAAATTTAAATAAGACCTAAACCTTACGCGAACTTAATTTCACAAGTGCTTATGGATGACTTGTGAAAATTACAAATTGCTTTGAAATACTACTTCAATACCTGAAACTTTTCGAGGAAGCTTGCAGCACCGGATGAAAGTTTAAGCGAATAGCTACCGGTTTGAACCAAGGATAAATCAATGAAATCAGTGACACTTCCTTGTTGAACAAGTTTGCCAGTAAGATCAAAAATTTCATAAGCATAAACCGTTTGATCTGGATTGCTAAGCTCAATAAAATCTGAACTTGGGTTCGGGAAAATAGTGATGTGAGGTGCTGCTATTTCATTGGTGCCTAAATAGGCCATATAAGTGCAGCTTGGCGAAATTCCGGTTGAGAATTGGGCTACAACATTATCTTCAAAACATCTAAGTCCCGTAATGATAGTGGCATCGCAAGTATAACTCCATTCAGGATTTAGGTTGAATAAAAAATGTAAATCACCAATTCGTTCAATCACCACCGATTGGTATTCAAAATCTTCTAAGTCGGTAAAATGAGTCGTGTAGGTTACAAATTGTCTTTTAAGATCGATGCCATTGATGTTTACAATGTTCACGGAGTCAATGCGCACTGAAATGGTGTCTTCGCCAAAATTATCCGGAACACGGATGTCCCAGGTATCACCAACGTTTGCACTAAAATTATAAAGCGTTTGATACGTATTTAATACTTGGTCGTAGAAATAAACGGTATCGTTGGCGTAATAAGTATATTTCACAGATTGATTATCTACACAAAAAAGGCTCTGATTGTATTGGAGTTTAGTGCACAAATGCCCTTCAATGGTGGTGTCGCCATTGGCAGTAATTGAAAGGTAATCTTCAACCACACTTCCTGATGGACCGGGCCAAACAACATATACATTTTTATAGTGCCAAGTACTTCCTTGCAAAGCAAAATATTGCGCATTTACTTGTAGCGACCCGCTGAATAAAACAATCAGCAAAAGGAATTTGTATAAATTTTTCATAGCCTGGTTTTGAGTAAAAATAAAAAATAATTCACAAAATAATAAAAAAATATTCCACAAAATAATTGCATTACCTTGATTATAAACGAGATAAACTGCGGTAGGGGGAGTTTTGTCACCTTTTTACTAAGTTTAACACTTACTATTTTAAGCAGCAATTAGCCAGCGAAAAGGCATGTCGAAAAGAAAACAATTTATGGAACTGTATGAACCTGTGCACGGGTCATTTGAGCGGTTCTGTAAGGCGCGTTCTTATGGGGTTTGTGATTTCAATGATTTGATGCACGACACTTTAATTATTGCATTTGAAAGATTTGAAGGTTTAAAAAATAAAGAAGCCTTTTTATACTTTCTATTTAGCATTGCCAATAAAGTGCATGCCAATTTTCGGAGAAAAAGCAAAACACAGTCCTTTTCAGACGTGAAAGGAATTGACAACACACCAGATGCGAACTTTTCTATTGAAAAAAAAATCCAGCACGATGAACTCTATGAAGCGCTTAATCTTTTGACAGAAGAGTATCGCAATTGCCTCATATTGTTTGAAATAGCGGGTTTTTCAATCAAAGAAACGGCCGCCATTCAAGAATGCAGCACTGATGCCGTTAAGCAACGTTTATCGAGAGGAAGAAAAATGCTAGCAGCTGCTTTGACCGAAAAAACGACAAAAACCATCGTTTCATGAGAGATTTAGATTTACTATTTAAAGAAAAACGAGAAGAACCAACTACGGTTTCTATTGAGCTCGTCCAGTCATGGATCAATGGAGGGGCGCTACTTGCAGGCTTATTAGCGACACTTAAAAAATTATTCACTAAAAAATCTTGGCTTATGTATACCAGTATTTCATCAATCGCAATTGTTACTTTATTGACAATTTTTCAATTCTCGGCCACTAAAACCGAAGCATTGAGCATCAATAAACAAAAGAAAAATCCGGTAAATACTTCTGCAAAAACACTTACCAATAAACATGTTCAACCTACTATTTTAGATCTAAAAAATAGTGACGAGCCAAGCAATGGTCAAGTAGAGCTATTGACCAAAATGGTGCAAGCTATTCCTAATTTGAATGCGCCGAGCGCTGATTTAAAATTAATCGAACCCAAACCAAACGCAGCACCTCAAACGTTAGTTAATAACGATACAACTAAATATTTTGATCGAATTGATGTGAATGGTAGCATTAATTTTACTTTGGTCAATGGGAATTCTTGTTCTGTGAGCAACCTACTAAG
>JACCDV011124491.1_pt1 | contig 74722 bp, 62 predicted proteins | sample 7446131 | NCBI WGS metagenome assembly JACCDV01 (sample SAMN15323448, study PRJNA562643) | freshwater metagenome | isolation source: river surface water | place: USA:Blue River Watershed | collected 2017-08-17
CAAAATCCAGTGCAAAGAAGCGATTCACCATCACTGGAAGTGGCAAAATCAAGCGCAAGCATGCATTTAAGAGCCACATCTTGACCAAAAAGGCTACAAAACGTAAGCGCAATCTTACGCACGCCGGTTTGGTTCACGATGCTGACCTCTCTAATGTGAAGTTGCAATTGTGTATGAAATAGTCACTTAACGGTTATTAAATTGTAGAACCCGGTACTGAGTCCCTAAGTCTTCTGAATAGAAGCACTCCCTACCAAAAAATTTAAAAATTATGCCAAGATCAGTAAATCACGTCGCATCAAGAGCTCGTAGAAAGAACTTGATGAAATTGGCCAAAGGATACTTTGGTCGTCGTAAAAATGTTTGGACCGTCGCTAAAAACGCCATTGAAAAAGGGCTTGTTTATGCGTACTCCGGACGTAAGCAAAAGAAAAGAAATTTCCGTTCACTCTGGATTACCCGTATCAACGCGGGAGCTCGCCAACACGGCATGAGCTATTCACAGTTTATGGGAGCCGTTCACAAAAGTGGAATTGAACTCAATCGCAAAGTACTTGCTGATTTAGCCATGAACCACCCAGAAGCTTTTAAAGCGGTTGTTGAAACGGTAAAAAAATAAGTTTGAAACCTATATCAGCTTAAAGCCATTAGTCTATCGATTAATGGCTTTTTTTTATTTACATCATGATACGAATTGGCGTCGTTGGTTTGGGTTATTTAGGTCGCATTCACCTACAGGTTTTGCACGACCTCTCGTCTCAATTTCTAATTGCCGGTATATATGATCACCATACAGAGAAAATCCAAGAGGTTTTAACGCTGTTTCCAAATTTGCCATCTTTCAATTCTTATTCGGACTTGCTCGATGCAGTAGATGCAATTGCAATTATAGCGAGCACACCCGCGCATTACCAATTAGCGCATTTAGCGCTCGAAAAGCGCAAATCTATATTTTTAGAAAAACCGATGTGCGCCGAATTGCAAGAGGCTCAGCAACTTGTCCAACTTGTCAGTCGTCAAAATGATCTTTTGCAAGTTGGCCATGTGGAGCGCTTCAACCCGGCGCTTCAAGCAGTTTTGCCCAAGTTAGATGCGCAGCCGCTTCAGCAATTTAGGGCGCAAAGAACTGGGCCATTCCAGCAAAGAGGGGCGGAGGTTTCGGTGGTTTTGGATTTGATGATCCACGACATCGATTTGTTGTTGTCTTTGCATTCGGCTCAAATCGACAGGCTAGAGGTGAAAGCAAAGCGAGAAAAAAGCAACTGTGCCGATGAAGTCGATGCAACACTTTATTTTTCTGATGGGCTGATTGCCACGCTGTTCGCCTCGCGCATTTCAGCAAACAAAAAGCGCGACCTCGATTTACAAACTAAAGAATATCAATACGAACTCGATCTTTTAGATAAAAAAGTAACAATTGCTAGTCTAAAAAATAGCGAAACAGAAGTGTTATATGTACCGATGAGTAATGCGTTGCGCATGCAATGGCTTGAATTTGCTAACTGTCACGAAAATAAGTCCTTACCTCGAGTTGGTGCAGAGGCAGGTCTTCAGGCACTTTCGTTAGCTTTTCAAATTGATCAACTAGCGCATGCACAAATACGCGAAAATAGTAGTTCTCAAATACAATAAACATGCACAAACTACGTTCCGTTTTCATGGTTTACCGTTACCTATTCTTTTTGGGTTTGCTACTGAGCGCATGTGTGAAAAACAACCCTGACCCATCTTGGCTCGAGGTAGGAGAGTGGACCCTAGAAGCAAATGCTGCGCTAAATGGCGAAGAAGGACAGCTTACCCATAATATTACAGATGCCTGGGTTTACATCGACGAACAACTTATTGGTGTATTTGAAGTCCCATTTAAAATACCAATCCTCAAAGAAGGGGCTGTAAATGTCAGGATTTATCCAACCATACGTGTCAATGGTATTGCGGCAACAAAAATGCGTAACGAACATCTTGTTCCCTATGAAGTCAATGTGAATTTGGTGAAAAATCAAACACTCAGTATTTCTCCGGTGACTCACTACAAAGACAATGTCAATTTTTGGGTTGAAGATTTTGAAGACATCAATGTCAAACTTACCGATGACCCAAATACGTCATCGGCTCACCTTACTTTAGCCAACGATACCCTCAAATGGTTCAACGGTAATTATTATGGTAAAGTGCTGCTGTCTGCTCAAGATTCAATATGGGTGGCTTATACCAATCAAGATCAGCAATTGAGCATCCCAAAGAACAAGCAGGCCATGCTAGAAATCGATTATTGCAATTCGGTGCCCTTTACAAATTACCTCTTGTTTGTCAATTCGAATGGCACTAACGAGAATGCCATGATCACCATGAACAAAAGCCCGCTCAATGCTTTGCGCTGGAAGAAAATCTATATATTACTGAGTGAAGTCATCACAGCAGGTCCGAATAACACCAACTATATTCAAGCATTCCGAGCCTTTCACGATACTGCTATTTCAAGTAACCTGATCTTAATTGATAACATTAAAGTTGTTTATTTTTAATGAAGGATAGGTTTTGGATAGCATTTTTGGTCTGCATTGACTTGATTACTGCGAGTAGTTCTTGGGGCTTGTTTTTCTACATGAGGCAAGTGCAAATAGAACACAAAGCCTTTCATGCTGATCAGAATTTTTGGCTAGGAATCTTGTGCTTGCCATTTTTTTGGTTCTTGTTTTACGTTTTTCAAGGAACATACCACGAAATTCGTCGTCTGTTTCGCTTAAAAGTATTGAACCTCACGCTGGCAGCTTCATTTTTCGGAACGTTGGTCTTGTTCTTTGCGCTTTTATTAGATGATCAAGTTCAAAGCTATCAGAATTATTATCAACTCACTATTTGGCTTTTCATCATTCATATAGCGCTTACTTCTTTAGGGCGAATTTTATTCACGACCATTTTGATCAAGTACATCAAAGCGGCAGGGCATGGTTTCAAAACGCTTATCATTGGCGGCAATGAACGCGCCATTGAAATTTACCAAGAATTGCTCTCTGCTCCGAACATGATCAATAATTTTGTAGGTTTCATTCAGGTAAACGGCCGAGACAACTTGCTGTCTCCTCAGCTCTCACATTTGGGTAAACTTCCAGAATTAGAAGAAGTTTTAGCATCATATCAAGTCGAAGAAGTGATCATTGCCATCGAAAGTTCCGATCACGATCGCTTGCAATCAATTATCGCTAGAATTGACAACGGCAAGATCCGCATCCGTATTCTACCTGATATGTACAGTATTTTGGCGGGCTCGGTAGACATGACCAATATTTATGGTGCGCTGCTTATTGAAATTAATCCGGACGTCATGCCCTATTGGCAAAGAGCGGTCAAACGATTAATGGACATCGTGATTTCTTTGATTGCCTTGTTGTGCCTCATTCCGTTTTTTATGTTCTCGGCAATTGCGGTCAAACTCTCCTCGCCCGGAACTATTTTCTTTTTACAAGACAGGGTAGGGCGCGACGGCAAGCGTTTTAAAATCATCAAGTTCCGCACCATGTACACAGATGCGGAAAAAGCTGGGCCTCAATTGTCCAAAGAAGGAGACCCTCGGATCACGCCAATTGGTCGATTTATGCGCAAAACTCGTTTGGATGAGTTCCCGCAGTTCGTCAATGTTTTGTTGGGCCAAATGTCTTTAGTAGGGCCAAGGCCGGAACGCCAGTTTTATATAGATCAAATCGTGGCGGTTGAGCCTCAATATATGCATCTCACTCGTGTACGCCCTGGTATTACATCTTGGGGTCAGGTCAAATATGGTTATGCCGAAAACGTGGAACAAATGCTGCAACGCATGAAATTCGATCTCATTTATATGAAAAATAGGAGTTTGGCACTCGATATCAAGATCATGTTCTATACAGTGATTATTGTATTTAAAGCGCAAGGCAAATAAGTTTGTCGCATTTAAATAAAATAGCTATCTTTGCACCCTTAATTCACTTATTTATAAACCTGGGTTTCGTACCCAAAACTGTAAAGTACAATGGCAACACGCATTCGTCTTCAAAGACACGGTAAAAAAGGCAAACCATTTTTTCATTTAGTAGCCGCTGATAGCCGTGCAAAACGCGATGGTAAATTCATCGAAAAACTCGGAACTTACAACCCAACAGCTAACCCTGCAGTAATCGACATCAACTTTGATGCAACACTTGCTTGGGTTCAAACTGGTGCTGAAATGTCCGATACCGCTCGTGCTATTCTATCTTACAAAGGAGTTTTGTACAAAAATCACTTGCTTAACGGCGTGAAAAAAGGTGCACTTACTGCGGAGCAAGTAGAAGAGCGTTTCAACCAATGGTTGGCGAGCAAAGAAGCTAAAATCGAAGGTAAAATTTCTGGTTTAGCTAAAAATGCAGAAAAAGAAAAAGCAGATCGCATGGCAGCTGAAGTAGCAGCCAATGCAGCTAAGGCTGCAGCTGTGGAAGCTAAAAACACACCAGAAGTAGAAGAAGTAGTTGCTGAAGAAGCTCCTGCAACTGAAGAAGTAGCTGCTGAAGAAGCGCCTGCAACTGAAGAAGTAGTTGCCGAAGAAGCTCCTGCTGCTGAAGAAGTAGTTGCTGAAGAAGCTCCTGCTGCCGAAGAGGCTCCTGCTGCTGAAGAAGCATCTGAAGAGGCTGCTGCTGAATAAGCATATGCGAATTCAAGATTGCTATTATTTAGGTCTTATCGCGAAACTTCACGGATTCAAAGGTGAAGTTTCGCTGTTTTTAGACGTTTCACATCCGGCCGATTACCAGGGTCTCGACGCCCTGTATCTCGATATCAACGGCCAACTCACCCCATTTTTCATCGAAGGATTCAAGCTCAAAAACAAAGGCTTTGCTGCCGTTAAGTTTGAAGGAATCGAAACAGAAGAGGCGGCCAAACGCCTGATCAAGAAAAAAGCCTATCTCCCCCTAGAAGTACTGCCTGAGCTCGATCAAACCTCTTTTTATGACCATGAAATCATTGGTTTCCAGGTCTTTGACCAACAAAAAGGTCATATAGGAATTGTAGAAGATGTCATCGACATGACAGCCAATCCATTGCTACAAGTTTCTTTCAATGGCACCGAAATTCTTGTCCCTATCTACGACGGACTCATCCAAAAAGTATTGCGCAAAAAAAAGGAGCTCTATATCAAAGCTCCTGAAGGTTTAATTGATTTGTATCTGACTACTTAGCATTTAAAAGGCCGAGTGCAATTTTCATTCGGATGATCTTTTTAGCCGCAGCATCAACTTGTGCTCTAAACGCCGCATCTGAGCGGTAATGAGCAAGTAATTCAGTGTGTGCCTTTTTCGCATCAACTGGCATCAGAACGATGTCGCAACCTGCCGCAACTGCCTTGTATGCCGCCTCAGGTACTGCAACTACACCGCCCATATTCATGGCGTCTGTAACAATCAGTCCTTTGAAACCCATTTCAGTTTTCAGTAGGTCGGTGACGATGGCTTTGGAGCAAGTGGAAGGCAAGCCGTTGGTATTGTATTTAGGATTGTTTTGAACCGCAATGTGCGCGACCATAATGGATAAAGCACCTTGCGCGATAAGTGGGGGGTAATTTTGAATTTCTTTGAGTTCGCCGTCGATTACTTGCAGCGCTTTGTGTGTATCGCCAGAAACCAAGCCATGGCCAGGAAAGTGTTTTGCCGTAGCAATGATTCCTTGTGCCTGAGTTTCTTCAATAAAAGCACCAGACCAAGGAATGATGTTGGCCGGTACGGCTCCAAAACTTCTGAAACCTACCGTTGCGTTTGGTGACATATCTACAACAGGTGAGAAGTTGTAGTTGATGCCGATCGCATTGAGGTCTTTGGAGATGGTTTGTGCACAAGTTCTGACCTCTTCAATGGATTTCATTTCGTTCGCTTTCTTGACGAGCGTAGAACCAGCTATTTTGCGATTCACCAAACTTGGCTCTGCATCGGCGCTGTATAGAAAAGGCAAGTTGCCATATGTTTTGTTCTTCTTTTCAAAGTCTGCAATCCAAGAGGTAAAGCCTTCTTTGGTTCCGTTGAGCATCAGGACGCCACCAATGATGCGGTCTTTGATGTGTTGATCTATTGTTGTTTTTTCTTGCCCGAGGCGCCCTACAGCTGGCATGATCAGTTGCGCAACAATTGCGGTGTCGTCTAGGCTGGCAAAAACTTTGTCAACGGCAGCATCCAGATCTTTGTTGTCTTTTAAGAAATCGCTTAATTCAAATTTCGTTTGAATTTGTACAATTGCTGGTTTGCGCACTTCTTTTTTTGGGGCTTGTGCGCAACTATTGAACAGCAGTCCGCTGCTCAGTAAACATAATAATGGTAATTTCATGTTTCAAAGATAAAATTTTCCAACTAATGGAAGCCCGATTGCGACTTAAACAAAAACAATTTTATGCGTATTTACAATTTACTGGCTTGCTTGCTCTTCTCCATGATTTTCACCGATCTTCATGCGCAAAATTTCTACAACAGAGACACCATTCAAGTAATTGAGATTTTTTTCTCTTTTACCAATTGGGATGCGCAGCTAGATGCCAACGAGCCATTAGAAACATATATTTACGCCGATTCAGTCCGCATTAATGGCGTTTCTTTTGATTCGTGCGGAGTGCGCTATAAAGGCAATAGCTCTTACAGCCCTACCAATCAAAAGAACCCGTTGCGCATAGAGCTCAATACCATTAAAAATAACCAAGATTATCACGGCATTACAGATATCAAGCTATCTAATTGCTATAAAGACCCTTCCATGATCCGTGAAATTCTTTCCTATCAAATTTTAGAAAACTACATGGATTGCCCGAGCTCAAATTTTGCGAGAGTTTATATCAACGGCCAATACCGAGGGGTCTATACCAACAATGAATCTATCACAGAAGAATTCAATCAAAGCCATTACTACGCCAATGACTCCTATTTCAAATGCAACCCCGTTGGCGGAGCCGGCCCTGGCAGTACCGTTAGCCCCGATTTAAAATACTTAGGTTCGGATAGCAGTCTTTATTTCAACGGATACGAACTACAATCCGATTTTGGCTGGAATCGTCTTGTAGCGCTTTGCAACACACTTAACAACGACTTTCAGAACATAGAAGCCACGCTCGATATCGATAGAGCCATCTGGATGCTCGCATTCAATAATGTTTTGGTCAATCTAGATTCTTACAGCGGCGCTTTTCGTCAGAATTATTACCTGAGTTGGGATGCCAATGGTCGTTTTGTGCCTACAATCTGGGATTTGAACATGAGTTTTGCGGGTTTCCCTGGAGGCACAGGTTCCGGTGCCCTAACTCCAACAACCCTAGATCCTTTTTCAAACGCATCGTCCGCTAATCATCCATTGATCAAACAAATTATGGCCAATCCGCTATACAAGCGCATGTACATGGCCCATGTGCGTACTATGGTGCAAGAAATGTTTACCAGCGGCCAATACGAAACCTGGGCTCAAAACCTCATGACCCTTGCAGATTCTTCTATTCAAGCGGATCCATTTAAATTTTATACCTACAGTCAGTACCTCAATAGCCTTACTACAGCAGTAACAGGTGGTGGCCCCGGCGGAGGAAGCAGCATTCCGGGCATCAAGGCGTTAATGGATGCACGCGCTCAGTTTTTTAGTACAAATGCAGCTTATCTACTGCAAGCGCCGAGCATTGTGAGCCATGGTGCAAGTACTACACCTCTTGTTTACGGTTCAACAGTGACGATCAACACCACTACCACCAATGAGACCACCGTTTATTTAGGCTACCGCGGCAATTACCAACTTAAATTTAACCGTGTCCAAATGTACGACGACGGCGCCCACAACGACGGAGTTGCGGGTGATCATATTTATGGTGTAGATGTTCCCGTGAATGGTCTTACATTTGAGTATTACATTTATACAGAAAACAACAATGCAGGGTTGTTTTCTCCAGCACGCGCAGAGCACGAATTCCATACTTTGGCCGTTACTTTCCCAACACCTAACGTAGGTTCCGTATTGATCAATGAGGTGTTGGCTTCCAATGACTCTCTGATTTTTGATGCTAACGGCGAAGATGAAGATTGGATCGAATTGGTAAACACTACCAATAACCCAATAGATTTAGCTGGTTTTTACTTATCAGATGACCCCCTTAATTTAATGCAATGGGCAATTCCAGCAGGTAGTGTCATTCCAGCCAACGGGTATTTATTGATTTGGGCCGACAAAGACACCACTCAAGTTGGCTTACACGCCAACTTTAAATTGAGTTCAAACGGCGATTATGTTTATTTGTCTCATGGTTTTAATGTCCATGATCAAGTCGCATTTGGTCCTCAATTAGCGAATATCTCCTATGCGCGCTGTCCTGACGCTGGTCTAGATTTTGCAACTGCAATTCCAACGCCACTTGCCAACAACAACTGTAATATTGGTATTGCTGAAAATGATATGCTCCAGGTTCAAGTATATCCAAACCCTTTTCAAGACCAGTTGATAATTGATAATCAAGAAGATGGAGTGTCGCTTCAAGTTGTTGATTTGAATGGTCGTTCGATGCTAGCTGAGGCGCTTAAGAATGGTAAAAATCAAATAGATGCAAGCGATTGGGCGAGCGGAATTTATATGGTGCATATCCAAGCTGCTAAAGGAAAGCGCACCCTTAAAGTGGTGAAATACTAAACGTTATTTTCCGCCTTTCTTCTTGGGCTTTCCATACTTTTCTTGCATGGCTTTTTTGTGGTTGTACCGCACATTGACTTTTTTGTTTTTGGCCTTCTTTTCGTGAAACGAAGCACCCACATTTTCGCGCTTGGGTAGCTTGATTAATTTTCCCGGAACAACGAGCTTAGGTTTTTCGAATTCCAAGAGTTCGTCTGTGAATGTTACTTCTTCTGGCACTTCACTAATATGAAGTTTCTTTTGCATGAGTGCTTCTACGGCACGCAATTGATCGCTTTCTTTTTCAGTTACAAACGTAACGGCAATTCCGTTTTTATCTGCACGGGCCGTTCTACCTATGCGGTGAATGTAGTTTTCCGGACTTTCAGGTAAATCAAAATTGATAACATGTGATACATCAGTAACGTCGATACCACGGGCAATGAGGTCAGTGGCGATCAATATACTAATTGCTCCCGTTTGAAATTGCTGTACGGTATTGAAACGGAAATTTTGGGCTTTATTGGAGTGGATAACACCAATGCTTTCTCCGTAATAAGCTTCAAGTTTATCGAACAATAAATCGGCTAACGTTCTAGACGCTACAAATACCAAAACCTTGGCCTCATTTGTGGTGTGATCGAGAATATGCTGAAGGAGAGCAGTTTTGGATAAAAAATTAGGAACAAGAAAACATGTTTGGTCAATTTTCTCTAAAGGAGAGCCTGCCCGAGCTGCTTCTATACGAATGGGGTCTGTGAGGTACGCATCTAGAAAATCTGCCACTTCTGTTGAAAGCGTAGCAGAAAAAACCATGTGCTGTCTTTTGGTCGGAAGGTATTCAAAAATGCGCAAGAGCTGGGGTCTGAACCCGAGGCTCAGCGTTTCGTCGACTTCATCGATGATCACCTTTTTTGCGTGCTTGAGTTGTAAAGAGCCACTTGCCGCTAAATCTAGAATGCGTCCGGGTGTTCCAACAAGCACATCTAGTCCTTGCAAGACCATTGCAGCTTGTGTATGCATATTTGCCCCGCCATAAACACCACCTACGGCAACATTCATATGTGTGGTGAGTTTTTCAACCTCACTGACAACTTGGGCTACTAGCTCACGGGTAGGAACAATAATTAATATTTGCGGATGTGGTTCTTTAGAGAATTTCCACATACACAAGCAGGGCAGGAGGTAAGCAAGCGTTTTTCCTGTTCCGGTTTGAGCAATACCAATGGTGTCTTTGCCAGACATCATTACATTGAAACTCGCTGCTTGGATGGTGGTAGGCGTTTGGTAGCCGAGCTCATCAAGTGCAGTCCAAAGCGGTTTCTTTAAATTAAGATCGTGAAAAGTCATGAGCGCAAAGATGACAATAATTCAGCAACAAAAAAGGCTCCGAGTGGAGCCTTTTTAAGATGAATAGGAAATTAATGGGTTAATGTTTCTCGTTGTGCTGATGCCCACCTTCTTGGTGCGCTTTCATTTGGGCCTTCATTTTTTCAAATTGAGCAGCTGTAAGCACATTTTTAAGCATTTCTATTTGTGCTTCGTGGTTAGATTTGATGATACTGCGCTTTTCTTCTTCAGAAAAATTACTGGTTCGGATCCCTTCGTTCTTTTGAGCAATGCCTAAATTGATGGTATAGACTTGTTCTTTTTGAGCTGCAGAAAGTTGTAATTCGCTGGCCATTTTTTCTGTTTGAAATTTAGCGCGCTCTTCTGGTGTTTTTGGCTCGAGCTCTTTGGTTGCGGGTTGCTGTGCAAAAGCGGCTACGGATAGCAAAAGGCTAAGGGCAAAAAGACTTAATTTTTTCATAGTAGATAGAATAAATAAAACGTGTAAGCGTTCAACGAAAATACATAAAAAAGTAACAAAGTAAGCGGTTTTTTTATCTTTGTTTTATTGCTTTAGAATAAGTTTCTGTAATTTCGTTTTATGCCGTTTAATTGGAGAAGTCATTTGCCTGTGTTTATAAAAAAGGCATACAAATGGCTCAAAAAAAGATTGTTTTATTTTCAAATGAATCGCCAGTTAAAAAAAGGTCGCGTTTGGAAATCAACGGATTTAATCTCCCAATTACAAAATGCAAAAATATCTTCAGGAGACCATCTGATGGTACACGCCAGCATGTCCAAAATTGGTATTTTGGAGCAAGGCCCTCAGACATTTATAGATGCCTTAATAGAAGTTGTAGGCCCCAAAGGGCTTATTTTAATGCCTACCTCTCCAATAAAAGGACTCCAATTAGCATACGTTCAGAAGCAACCTCTCTTTGATGTGAAACACACTCCATCGGCAATGGGGGCTATTTCAGAAGCATTTCGGAATTATCCGAACGTTCGCCGCAGCCATCATCCTACTGAATCAGTTGCTGCTTGGGGGGAGTGCGCTATAGAATACTTAAAAGATCATATCGCACAAAACACACCCTATCATCAAAATTCCCCTTACGGAAAACTCATTCAAAACAAAGGTAAAATTCTCTACATCGGCGTCACGCTCGAGAATGCCGGTACACATCTGCATACGCTTGAAGATGCGCTCGATATTGGTTTGCCTGTTTATGCGCCGGAGGTATTTTATTTAGACGTCATTGATATGAACCGCAATTTGCTTAAAGTTGAAACGAAGGTTCATAGCCCGATTTACTCCAAGAAGCGCAGATGTGACGAACTTTTACCTATGTTTTTATCCAAAGGTGTTTATCAAGAAGTGAAAATAGGCAACGCAAAGACATTATTATTTGATGCTGAGCTCATGTTTAAAGTGATGACAGAGGCTTATTTGGAAAGAGGTGTAACTATGTATAAACCATTTGGAAATCAATGAAAATAGCCATTACCTGGGATTATGAGTTGTTTTTTGGAGAACAGTCTGGGTCTGTTTCCAAATGTATGCTAGAGCCAACAGATCGAATTTTGAGTTTAGCAACCAAATACGACATCCCTTTTACCTTTTTTCCGGATGTCGGGTGTCTGATGAAATTTGAACAACAGGCACTTTTTGAAAATGAGTTAAAAAAAATCAAAGACCAAATCATTAAGTGGGATGCCGCTGGGCACGAGACCGGTTTGCACATTCACCCTCATTGGGAAAAGTCCGTATGGAACGGCTTGAATTGGAATCATGACCTCTCATACTATAAACTAGCTGATTTTTCTACTCAAGAGGCCCAACATATTGTTGAAAAATATGCCACTTATCTTTCGTCAATTGTTCAAAAGCCAATCAAAAGTTACAGAGCCGGAGGCTGGTGTGTGCAACCATTCGAACAGATCGCACCAATGATGCAGAAATTAGGGATTGAATTTGATTCGAGCGTATTTAAAGGCGGTAAAAATACTACCGCTCCTTATCATTATGATTTTTCAAATGCGCCCAGAAGTCCATTTTGGAAATTTTCAAACGATATAATGTCCCCAGATTCAAGCGGGGCTTTTACGGAAATTCCTATTTCATCCATGGTTTATTCTCCTTTGTTTTTTTGGAAACTTTTTATACTTGGAAGGCTTTTCCCAAGTTTGCATAAATCAATAGGCAACGGGTTTCCAGCCAAAGGAGGGGGCTCAAAAAAAGACCTTCTAACTAGACCACACCTCTTGTGTGTCAGTGCCGACGGCTATTTTTCAACGAAATTGAATCGTGCTTTAATGAAAAGTCAGCACTTAGATGATTCTTTTTTAGTGATTATCGGGCACCCAAAAGCTTTAACTGAGTTTGGCTTAAAAACTTTAGAGCGTTTTATTGCCAAACATCATCAATCCCATCAATTTGTAAACCTTTCTTCCATTTTATGATCATCCCACAAGCTCAACTTAACAAGCAACTATGGGATCAGTGCGTCTTGAAAAACAAACCCGAAGGTTTCTTTTTTATGCTGAGCTGGTACTTAGATGTCGTGGCTCCAAACTGGGCGGGTTATGTCATTGGTGATTACGAAGCTATTTATCCGGTCATACCTCAGAAGAAATTGGTTTTTCAATATTCTATTATGCCATTTCTAACCCGTACTTTTTATCCAATAGGGTTTAATACGGAACAGCTCATGGAATTATCGAGATATGTAAACCGGCGATTTTCATATTTCCAACTTTCAGGTTTTCAGCTCAAGAATTTTTCAAGGTCCTCGAAACGCCAGTTCCAAATTTTAGATTTGTCTGGTTATACGCTCAATAAATGTTCTGAAAATCATAAAAGACAATTCAAAAAAGCGAGTAAACAAGGATTCATAATTAAAGAAAAAGCCAATCCCGATGTGCTTATTCAGCTTTTTAGAAAGGTCAAGGGAGAAGAATTCAAGCACTTAAAGGAAGGGCATTATTTGAAATTGCAAAGATTAATGGAAGAGGCCAGTCAAAGGGGGTTTTTACGGCAATTTTCACTTTTCAAAGACGAGGTCTTAATAGGAGCGGCAGCTTACCTCGTCATTGACGATATAGCGCTTTATTTGAAAGGCGCAATTGAGCCTGCCTTTAAAAAGGAAGGTGCCATGGTTTTTTTGCATTTGTCATCAATTGAATCGCTAGGCGAAAATTGCAAACAGTTAGACTTCGGAGGAAGTAATGCGCAGGGGTTGGGTGATTTTAATCGAAAATTTGGCGCTGCTAATCACGATTACCTACATTTCACGCAAAATAACCTGCCTTGGCCAATTTCTTGGTTTTTTAAAAGTAAATTTGGTCGATGATGAAAAAAATTTTAATCACAGGCGCAAGTGGTGGCATAGGTCATAGAATTGCAAGTAGCTTATTATTAAAAGGTTATAGTTTGGTGTTGCATGGATTTAACTCCTGCGAAAAACTCAAGCCACTTCAAGATCAATTTCCCGACCTCGTCCAGATCATTAAAGCAGATTTGTCCGTGAATTCTGGTATAGAAACACTCATCGAGCAAGGTCGAGATTGTAGTGCTATTTTGCATTGCGCCGGAATTCCTAGTGCAGGAATTTCATGGAAGGTAAGTAAAGAGGAGTTTGTAAAGGTCAATCAGGTCAATTATTTTGCTCCCTTTTTTATTTCACAAGGCATCATACCAGCGATGCGCAACAATAAATGGGGCAGAATTATTTTCTTTTCATCTATCGTGGCACAAACGGGTGTCCCTGGAACGGTTGCATACGCGTCATCTAAAAGCGCATTATTTGGTTTGACACGTACGATCGCGGCAGAATTGGCAACAAGCGGAATCACAGTTAATTGTATTGCCCCTGGATATATGGATGAAGGAATGATCAGAGAAATTCCTAAACCAATGTCCGAACAAATTATTGCAAACACGCCCATTAAAAAACTAAGCGATACCTCCGGAATTGTTGGGCTTGTAGAGCTTCTGCTCTCTGACGACGCAAATTCAATAACAGGTCAGGTGTTGTCCGTAAACGGCGGTTTATACATGTAGGGTGCTAATCATACAATAGTTCATCGATAAACAACCATGTCGGATTTCCTGCTCCTAAATGCCAATAAGGCAGTAGCCCTGAATTTGATATAGTGTAGCGCAAGCTTTTGTATTTTAGTTGCTTATCTCGATCAATTTCAATTAATACTTCATCTCTAAACGGGTTTTTATCATGGCTAGTCGCCGCAGGTAAATCTTGTTGTGCAATTGTAAAATAGTCCTTGCCGTTCAAGCTAGCTTCTACCGTAATTTGTCGAGGTGCAAAAATCCAGGCTTTTTGATCTCTAATAAATGAAACGCCAACACTGTTTATGATTTGAGCTTCTGTGAATTCAATGACAGCCTTCACGTCCTGATTGTAATAACCTTGGTAATCGCCAGTTCTGAATTCATTGCCGCCACGCAAGCCGTCTATGAGCGCATCTTTTCCTGAAGCAGCATATTGATTGGAGTATTTACTCAATAATTGAAGTTGAATGTTGGCATCTTTTTTAATAAAGTTTGCATGAACTTCGTTGGTCCAAATCTGAATACCTTGTTTTTCTTCTCCTACTTTCTTGTATCCTGCTTTAATCGAAATGTTGGTATTTTCCTTAATGTAAAAGGCTTGATTGTATAATTGCCATTTTTGACCATTGACCTGATAAAATAGTTGCGCCGCCTGAGGGGTATAAGCTTTAGGGAGCTCAATGATAGCGATGTCAATCAATAGTGAATCGGCAAAAACGCGTTCCTCTGTTTTGATAAAAGGTACAGGCGCAATATTGTTAGTCTTCTCGAAAACAACTTCGTTTCTTGATGCTACCCGAGGGCTTGGTTCAGGTCCCATGACAAAAGCAAGGACGCCGCCTTGCATGAGTTGCTCATGGCTGATTTCTAAAACCGTGAGGGGAACACCATTCCATTTTACTTCTTGGATGTAGGGGTGGTTTGCAGCTTGGTTTGCACACGCAATGCTAATTGATTTGCCGTTTTCAAGGCGAATCATAGCGTTGCCTACCAAAGGGCGTCCTATTTGATAGACAGGCTTTCCAGGGGCAATCGGGTACAATCCCAATGCACTCATTACATACCAGGCGCTCATTTGTCCGCAATCTTCGTTGCCTGCGAGTCCGTCAGGTGCATTTTGGTACATTTCATGAAGAATACGGTCAATATATAGTTGAGTTTTGTGCGGGGCATTGGTGAAATTGTATAAATAAGCCATGTGGTGCGACGGCTCATTGCCATGTGCGTATTGCCCAATAAGACCTGTAATATCGGCCTGTTCGCGGCCGCTGAGTTTCATGTCAGTGGTGAAGAGTCGGTCTAGCCAAATTTCTAAGGAGTCAGGGCCGCCGATAAGGTCGGTGAGTAGTTCAATATGCTGCGGCGCATATAAAGAATACTGCCAAGAGTTGGCCTCTGTGTAGTTGAAATTGACCTCCGACGGATCAAATGGACCGTACCATTGTGCGCCTCTGCGTGCACGCATGAATTTGGTCTGCGGATCGTATAAATTGATGAAGTTGTAGCTACGAAGCTCAAAATCTTGTGCGAAATCTGAGGCGCCTAGCGCCTTGGCCATTTGGGCAATGCAGAAATCGTCGTAGGCGTATTCAAGTGTTCTAGAAACAGACTCGGGCTCGTCTGAGGCACTAATAAAACCGTTGTTGGCATAGGCGATTTTGCCAAATTCATTCATTTTGGCAGTAGACACCATGGCTTTGAGTGCCAAATTCGGGTCAAAATCGCGAATACCTTTGAGGTAAGCGTCGGCAATTACACTCACACTATGGTAGCCAATCATGCATTCGGTTTCGCAGCCCGCTAGTTCCCAAACGGGAAGATCGCCTCCTTCTTCGTATTGCCTCAGAAAAGTACGAACATAAGCCGCACTGCGCTTTTGGTCGATGATCGTAAATAGCGGATGGTTTGCACGGTAGGTATCCCAAAGTGAAAAGACAGTATATTGCTTGTCATTTAACGAAGCCAATTGATGGATTTTTTGATCGCGCCCTCTATAGCGGCCGTCGACGTCGCTCATGAGGTTGGGTGCTACCATGGTGTGGTAAAGTGCGGTGTAGAAAATGGCTTGGGTTGTGTTGTCTGTCAATCCGAGCTGGATTTTACCCAATTCTTGTTCCCATTTGCGCAAGTTGTCGTTGTATACTTGGGCTAGAGAGAAATGTGGAATTTCTGCATCGAGGTTCATTTTAGCACCTTTGGCATCCACATGTGACATCCCCACTTTGATCAGCAACTCTTTGGTATCCATTGGAAATTCAAGCAACAACTTCATTTGGCCGTCTTGATCTCTTAACTCGTGGGCAATATATGGGATAGATGTGCTTAAATGAAAATAAAAGTGTTGTTCATTGGCCCATGCTTCTGAGCTGCGCATGCCGCTGATGTTTTGTTTATCAAGAAGTTGGAAGGAGCCTTTGAGTAGTTTGTCGCGGTAATTGAGGTCCAGGAGGATGTATTTTCTCTCGTTGGCATTTAGGAAGGTGTATTGATGGACACCAGCTCTCTCAGTGCACGATAAATTGACACGGATGTTTTCGTCCTCGAGCAATACTTCATAGAATCCAAGGCGAGCTACTTCGTTTTGGTGGCTAAAACGTGCACCGTAACCGCTTGGGTCTTCGAACTTACCTTTCCATTTGGCCTCGCCACTTTGCGGCACTACTAATAAGTCACCGTAATCGGGTACGCCTGTTCCACTTAAATGCGTGTGGCTAAATCCGTAAATAATGGAATCTGAATAATGATAGCCCCCACAGCCATCCCAGCCGTCAAAACGCGTGTCAGGACTCAGTTGCATCATGCCAAAAGGAGCACAAACGCCTGGGAAGGTGTGTCCGTGCCCGCCGGTTCCAATCAGCGGATTGACCATCATGGTGGGTAATAATGTTTTTTGTGGGCTCGGTTTGCCTTTGGCGATGGGTGCTGAAAACTGTTGTTGAGCTTTATCGCTCGCTTTCTGTAGGGATGTGACCTGTGCTAGGCTTTGCCAAGAAAGAAGAAAGGTTAGAATGCCAATATTGAATTTTATCATGAATGAAATTTTCTTTTGTTAAGGGCAGTAAATGTTCGGATGCCTTTTCCGAAGTAATCCCAGATGATGAGGCCATGATAGTGAAAAGCAGTAGCCTGGCCAACTTGACGTTTCTTGTAAAAAGTACCAAAATGACGATAGAGTGCCATGTGGGCTAAAAACACCTGCCAAGTGAGCATGGGTTTGCCTTTGAATAGAAATTGAATTGCAGCCATGCCATCTAAAGCCATGCGCACAAAAAGTACAGGTATCAAGAATTTTTTTTGATTCTTGACGATCATCCAGAGGCTATTTCTGAAATTTAAAAAGACCTTTCGAGGGCTCTCGTAGCCGAGGGTGCCGCCTCCGAGGTGGTAAACGGTAGAGGAGGGGATGCAAAACAAGCGCTTGCCTTTTTGAGCCAAGCGCAAACAAAGATCAATTTCTTCCATGTGGGCAAAAAATGCGGCGTCAAATCCGCCGGCTTCATGAAAATCTTGGCTTCTGATGAGCAGTGCAGCGCCAGAAACCCAAGAAACTTCTTGTGGGCTGTCATATTGATGCGCATCTGTTTCAATGTGATCAAAAATGCGACCGCGGCAAAAGGGAAAATACAAAGAATCGAGGTAGCCACCTGCGGCACCGGCATGTTCAAATTGATAGGGTGCGAGGTCAGAAAGTACTTTGGGGCCAACAGCGGCAACCTGAACGTTTTTTTCTAAGTACGTCAAAAGGGGGCTGTCCCAGTTCGGCGCGAGCCGAACATCACTGTTTAGGATGAAGTACAATTCATAGCGTCCCTTCAACTGTTCTAAGGCCACATTGTAGCCACCCGCAAAACCAAAATTTTGAGAAAGGGAAATGATTTCTATGCTCGGAAAGTTGGCTTTGAGAAAAGGAATGGAGTTGTCTGTGCTTGCGTTGTCGGCAATAATGATGTCCCAATTTGAGCTGTGTTCGATTACACTCGGAAGGTAGTTTTGGAGGTGGTGTTCACCGTTGTAATTGAGAATGACGATGGCGTTCGGCATCTGGGTTAATATTGGCGGAAGAAATCATTTGAATTGCCACCAAAATGCTTGACATTGAGCATATTTGGGTCGTCTACGGTGCCGTTAACGGTATTGCGTCGCATTAGGATTTGCTGCCAAGCTGGGTTGCGCAATTCACCGACCATGTCGGAATGCAATAGGCGGTGGTTATTGGCTACGAGGTCTGGGTTGTAGAATACGAAGCGGCGATTGCTGTAAATGCCTATTTTGTCGTAGGTCCAGATTTCGTAAGGGTATTCGCTTGGTGAGGATTCCTTGACCACAACAGAGCTAGGTTGACCATATTTGAGGTACACGCGTCCGCGGTCGGTTTCAAAACCTTCCATGTAATTGTTGGCGTAGTGTTTCTCTACAGATTGTACTTGAGCGCGGTATTTGATCCATTGTTCGTAGGCTTTGGTCCCTGAGGTTTGATACCAGAATGCTTGCAAATGTTGGCGCATCAGCGTGCTGTCGTTTCTTTTGAGTATTTCAATTAAAGTTCTGATTTCACCTGGTTTGGCAATAGGAATAAGGCTTTCTAAAAAATAGGCAACGCTATCCCTATGAATAGATTCCTGAAAAGCAGGGTTGAGCACCATAGAAGCGATATCAAAGGCAACTTCGATGTCGTTGAAACGCTCAAAATCGAATACCTGACTTGCTTTCTGCCCAGTGAGAAGATCGGTGGCCGCGAGCTGCATTTGGTAGGTTCCGGTGACTAGGTCGGTGAGGTCTATTTGTTGAAGCAAGGCCAAAACGGTGGCTTCTTGAAGGGTATCTCGGTAAGTCAGTGCTGGGTAGCTCTGACCATTTTCTGCATTGATGATTTTGCGCTCGATGAAAATAGGCCCTTTTGCGCCATAGAGTTCAGCATAATAGGGCATGTTGTTCATGTCCTTGTTGAAATAGTTGGAGAGCAAAGGAATGATGTAGTAGTCTGATTTGGTAAATCGAGATTGCTCTTTACTGTCAAAGGCGAGGTCAACTAATTCAATAGAGGAGAAGGTGAGTTGTGCGCCAAAATCGATGATTTCCAATGGAATGGTCCCTGAAATTTTGCTCTTTTCAGCGTTGGCGTCTTCGAGTTGGATTGAAAGTGTGTAGGGGCCAGAAGGGAGAGGCACGCGGATGATTTCAAGAAAATTGTTTTGGGAAGAGTCTGTTGAAATAGGGGAGTCTAAGGCATAAAAGTCTTTGAAGACCGAGTTGCCGGTAGAATCGGCAATGACGCAATCAACGACAACCGTGGCTTTGGTGCCTCCCTCACAAGGGACAAATTTAGCGGTGTAGCCCGCGAATTCGATATAGACCTCTAGATAAGGGCCGATTTCTGGGGCGTAAAATTGCTTGGTGTCGAGGTAGGCTTTGATTTTAGTTTGTGCAACAAGTTGGCTTTGATGACCAATGAGAAGCAAAAAAAAGAAGAGTAACTTTTTCATAGCCTTAAATTTACAAAAAGCGAATCAATCTTCGATGTTCAGCCGTATTTTCTGACTGAGTTGGCGGTTGTAGGTCTCGAGGAGGTATTTAAAGTAGTTGTCTGTACATTTGGAGATGCACTTTGTGTAGTGCTTGATGCGGTGCTCGATGTGGTCTTGCAACAGTTTTTGAAGTTCGAGTGCGTGATCGAGGTTTTGAGCGGAGGCCTCAATGGCTGAAAAGTGGTTGTCTATGGAAGCATCAATGGCCTCCTTGCCCTTTCCGCCGCGGTCGATAGATGCTAGGTAACATTCTTTGATTGAGAATTCTTCTAGAATATGCGTCTTGATGAGTTGTTCAAAGCCTTTAGGATATTCGTATTCGACCTCGAATTCCATGTCTTCGAGTTCGGAAATACGCGATTCGAGGAAGCGGTCAGGGAAACGAAAGGCGTCTTGCCAATTGATGTAGTCTTGCCAATATCCAAAGCGGCGAACGTTGTTGCCTAAATCGATGATTTTAAATTGTGATTTGTTTGGAATGCGTCGAGAGCCACGCCCGATCATTTGATGATAAAGCGTAAGGGAACGCGTAGCGCGATTGATGATGATGGTTTGAACAGTTGGTTCGTCAAAGCCAGTGGTGAGAATACCTACGGAGGTCAGGATCGCATCTGGGGTGTCTTTGAACCACTTGATCACATCTTTGCGGTCTTTATCAGAAAAAGTAGAATCGAGGTGCCTGATGTTGTATTTGAGTTTTTTGAAAGACTCCTCTACGCGTCTGGACGTTTCGATTCCGGCATTAAAAATCAGTGTTTTCTCACCTATGGCCACTTCTTCATAAGCAAAAATGAGCTTTTCTTGCATGAAGTAGTTGGAGTAGAGTAGGTCGCTAGAGCTTACGGTGAAGTCTCCGTTGGAGCCAATTTTGAGGCCGTGCAGATTGACATCGTAAGAATAGGTTTCGGCATCGGATAAATAGCCGTCGCCAATGAGATTAGCGATGGATTCACCAACGAGTAATTTGTTGTAGTGGTCTTTGAGTGGGAGGTTGCGGTTGCTGCTGAGCGGCGTTGCGGTTACACCCAAAATATTGGCGTCTTCATAGAATTGAAAAATCTTGCGAAAACTATTGTAATGTGCTTCGTCTACAATGACCAATCCGACATTTTCGATGAATTGATCGTTTTCGTTGAGGCGGTTATTGAGGGTCTCGACCATTGCAATGTAGCAAGTGTAGTCATCTTGATCGTCTAAAGTTTTAACTTCGGAATTGATGACTTTATTCGGGACTTGAATAGCGGAAAGTTGCTTTGAGGTTTGGATCGAAAGTTCGATGCGGTGGGTGAGGATCAGAACTTTTTTACCAGATTCTTCGATGTAGCGTTTGGCGATGGCCGAAAAAATGACGGTTTTACCACCGCCAGTTGGGAGTTGATAGAGTAAATTGAAATTGCTACCGTTTTTTCTGAGCTCGTCGAGTACTTGGTTGACGGTCTTTTCTTGAAAAGGATAGAGTTTTTTGGCTTCGTATAAATCGAGATCTAGCATCGTAAAAAAGGGAATTTTGCAAAAATACGTCCTTTTCCCTGATATAGCTAATGAAATCTGTTATTTACTCATGTGCTGAAGCAAAATTCCGGCCGCCACGGCAACATTTAAAGATTCTGCCGCTCCTTTTTGAGGAATGCCGATGCGCTGCGAAAGAAGCTGACTGAGCTCAGGACTAATGCCGTGGCCTTCGTGGCCGAGCACAAGCAGCTGTATGTTTTTGGGTTCAATCGTTTGAAAGTCAGTGCCGTCCATGAACGCGCCATAAGTTTGAGTTGGGTTGGCCTCAATGAGTGGTGCCAAATCTTGGTAGTGAACCTGAACGCGAAAAGCCGAAGCCATAGATGCATGGATTACTTTCGGATTGAGAAAGTCGACCGTTCCGGGCGCGCAAAAAACATGATGAATGCCAAACCAATCGGCACTGCGTATGATGGTGCCGAGGTTGCCAGGATCTTGAATTTGATCTAGGAGCAATGCTTTTTGACCTTCTTCCCATGCTTTGACAGCTGGGTATTTGACAACGGCATTTACTTTTTTGAATGTTTTTTGTTGGCTGAGCTTTTCGAGGTCTTTTGTCGAAGCTGCAAAAAGCGGAAAGTCAGTGGACTCAAAAACGCGGTGTTTGTCTTCGCTCACAACAAGAGACGCAATGAGCTCGGGGAACTCTCGACATAAATCTTTCACTAAAGTTTCACCTTCTAAATAGAGCAATTGTGCTGAATCGCGGTTTTTTTTGAGATGTAATTTATGAAGGTCTTTGATCTTTTGCTGACTGAGCTTTTCCAAGGTGAATATTATTTACTTTTGTAATACAATGCGCCTGTTTTCAAAAGTACAATTATTTGTTGTCACATCGCTTCTTTTGGCGAGTTGTCGCTTGTCCAGGAATGTGCCGCCTGGTAATTACCTTTTGCGCGGCACCACCATCGCCTTAGATAACCCGCTCACCACCAAACTAGATCGCTATGAACTCGGGCAGGTGCTCAGGCAACAACCCAATGCACGTTTTTTTGGTGCGCCCTGGAAACTATGGCTTTATAACACCATAGATTCTACTGCAGTTGCGGAAAAGAAAATTCAAAAACTTGCGCAATTTGAAGCCAAATACCAAAAGAAAAGGGCAAAAGTGACGGCCATTAACGCCAAAAGAAATACCCGCGCTATTTCCAGAAACAAAGCAGATTATCGCTTTAAGTCGTTGCCAGACAGCACTTTTAAACAAGCCATCTGGGCAGAAAAGCTTAAATACAAATACGGTCAAAAGCCAGTTGTTTTTGATACCGTTCTGCATCAAAAGAACGAAGATCAACTTAGGCGCTATTTAGTCAAGAAAGGCTACTATTACGGCAGTGTAAAATCTGAACTCAATTTTAGCGAACAAAGCAGGTCCGTTCAGGCAGTATATCATATCGACGAAGGCCCGCAGTACATCATTGACTCCGTCACCTATACTGGTGCGCGTTTGTTGCGCGATCTCCATCAGAAGTTGATCCGCAAAGAATACCAGCCACTTGGCGAACATCCGCTACTCGGCCAACCCTTCGACCTCGATTACCTAAGCACCTACCGCGAAAAAGTCGCCAAATTCATGCGCGACGAAAGCGTCTATAAATTCAATAGCAATAGCATTCAGTTTCAGGCAGACACCAATCGCCAGACCATGACCGTCCACCTCTTGGTCAAATTTGAAGACAGACTCGTTCCTTCACAGCAAAATCCAGATAGTTTGGTGAGGGTACCGTACCGCGAAACAAAAATCAATTATGTCTATTTTCATTTGGCAGATACGCTTCAATCCGAAGGTCTTTTTGCCAACGAAATGGCTGCGGCAGGCTTGAGTATTTACGATTCATTACAGCCGCAATACCTCAATACAACCAAAAAGTTGACCTACAACGAATTGCTTTATTCCAAAAAGCAAGCTCAAGACTTAAAAGTGCCCTACGGCACCAAAAGCAATTGGCGCACCATGACCCTGCGCTACAATGGCTCACATCCTTGGATAGAACCCGACGTTCTCGAAATGCAAAATTATTTGGAGCAGGGCAATACCTACAAAGAATATTACCTAGACCGTTCCTATCGATCATTGGTGCAATTGGGGGTGTTTTCATCTGTAAAGCCCTACATCGAAGAACTTCCTGGCACCAATCAGCTCAACGTACATTATTACCTGGAGCCTGCAAAAAAACAATCGTGGGCATTTGACCCACGTTTTACCTCGAGTTTTGGCTTGCTCGGAGCAGCAGCTTCGCTCAATTACACCAATAAAAACCTATTTGGTGGGGCAGAACGCCTCACATTTTCTCTAGGTGGCGGTTTTGAGTCGCAGCCACCCGTTTTTGACGCCAATTCAGAAACGCAAATTGTGGCGGCAGGCCGCACCTTTAACACTTTTGAACTCGGCCCCAGTTTAAAACTCGACTTGCCAGGTTTGTTTCCAACTCCAGTTAACCTCCTCGGAAAACGTCAAAAGCCGCGCACGGTCATTAGTACGGCTATGAATTTTGAAAAGCGCAATATTTTTGATCGCCGTGTTTTTCAGCTCAATTATACCTGGAGGTTCTTAGTAGGGAAAACCCAAGTTTTTCAAATGGGATTGCCTGGCGCATCAGTTATTAAATATGTAAACATTCAAAAGTCGGCGGCATTTGACGCCCAACTCAATCAAATCAACGACCTTTTCTTGTTCAATACGTATAGCAATCAATTCATCTGGCAAGATTTTAAATTTGCCTACGAATATTCTAACAAAGACAAAGACGATAAACCGGGTAGCAAAAAACGCTACAATGGCACCCTTTACTTCAGTAGTACCCTAGATGCCGCTGGTAATTTGCTTTATGCATTTAGAGCGAGACAAGATACACTCAACGGTCAGTACTTACTTGGCAAGCAGCCTTATTCTCAATTTGTTCGCCTAGACAACCAATTTAACGCATCCAAGCGAATGCTCAATAAAAGCACACTCCATTTGCGCATGAATGCCGGAGCAGGGCTTTCTTATCGAAATTCGCAAACCTCAATGCCTTACGACTACAGCTTCTTTGGCGGAGGATCCAACGATAACCGAGGTTGGAGAGCAAGAGCCCTTGGCCCTGGTGCCTATAAATACCACCTCGACACCAACCGTTTGGCAACCCAAATTGGCGACATTCGTTTTGGAGGCTCTTTTGAATACCGCTTTGAGCTCAGTTCAACTTTCAAAGGAGCGCTATTCACCGATTTTGGCAATATCTGGACCTACAGAGAAGATGTCTCTCGCATAGGAAGTCAGTTCAACTGGCAAACTTTCATTCCGCAACTCGCCGTCTCTGCCGGTCTCGGTTTGCGTATGGACCTCGATTATTTTATTTTACGCCTCGATGTCGGTTTCCCTATCTACGACCCTGCATTTGCCGACGGCGCGCGTTGGGTGTTTCAAGATTTTAAAACGAGAGAAACCTATTATGCAGAAGGAATGCAGCACTTTAACATGAGTCTCGATCAGGTCAAGGCGATCATGCCCCGACCTTTCTTGCCCAACTACCTGAATTTTGGAATTGGTTATCCTTTCTAACATGAGAATTTCATTCGCTTCTATTTTTCTATTCATCGTTTTGAGTGCCTGCATGAAAGGCCAAAAGGTCGATTTAATCATTCATAATGCTAAAATTCACACCTTGGATTTATCTGGGAGTGTTGAGGAAGCAATCGCCATTCGTGACGGAAAAATAATCGAGGTAGGCCCAGAGCGCCAAATTTTGAATAAATACCGCTCTGATGAAACCCTGGATGCGCAAGGAAAGGAAATATACCCTGGCTTTACAGATGCCCACGGCCACATGCTCATGTATGCCAAGCAATTACTCGGTCTTGACTTGCGCGGTGTGCGCTCAGAGCAAGAGCTCATTCACCGCTGTGAGCAGTATAAAGCCCAAAACCCAAACCTCAAATTTGTAGTAGGGCAGGGTTGGGATCAAACTTTGTGGGCTGCTCAAGATTTTCCTTCCAATGAAAAGTTGAATGCGCTTTTTCCGAACATACCTGTTTGCCTATACCGCATTGATGGCCATGCAGCACTTGTCAATGATTTTTTAATTAACAAGAGTAAATTACGCGACAAAATACCAATGCTCAATGGTGGTGAAGTCCTTATGTGTAAATCGATTTCAGAAGGAAACCTTTCGCTGCCCAGAATTTTAAACTTACCTCGAGATTCCAATTTGGGTCAAAAAATCATTCTCCAAACTTACAGACCATCTGGCCTCATCATTGATAACGCCATCAATCTTGTTCAACCTTTTATTCCAAATTATTCAAGAGCGCAATATTTCAAGGCGCTTTTGCAGGTGCAAGAAGAACTTTTGCAATATGGCATTACCGGGGTACATGAGGCCGGTATTGATTTTGAACACATCGGCTGGTTCAAGACCTTGATCAAAAGCGGAAAATTAAAACTGAATGTGTACGCCATGCTCATGGACGCTCCGCAAAATAGGAGATTTGCGCAGCAAAATGGCCCTTACCGTTTTCGAAATCTCTCCATTCGCAGTTTCAAATGTTTTGCCGACGGCGCTTTAGGTTCGAGAGGCGCCTTGTTAAAGGCTCCATACCACGACCATCCAGAAAGTAAAGGATTGCTCTTGACCGATGTAGCTCGCATGCAAGACCTTTCCCGTTTTTGTTTGCGCCATGGCTATCAAATGAACACCCACAGCATCGGAGACTCTGCTAATGCACTTATTTTGAACATCTACAGTGAAATTTTCCGTCAAAAACCAGATCACCGCTTTCGCATTGAACACGCACAAGTTATAGATCCTCTTGATTTTCAAAAATTTGCGCAATTTGCTGTTTTTCCGTCTGTTCAACCTACGCATGCCGTTTCTGATGCCGATTGGGCCGAGGCGCGCTTAGGAAAAAATCGCCTGAAGGGGGCCTACGCTTACAAAACACTGCTCAATCAGTTTGGAATGCTTGCGATTGGTACTGATTTTCCAGTCGAACAAACCAATCCGTTTTTAACGATTCAAGCGGCAGTCAATCGTTCTTTAGGTGAAGCACTCTCCCTAGACGAAGTGATCCGTGGCATGACCATATACGCGGCCTTCGCTTCTTTTTCCGAAAAACAACTGGGTACTTTAGAGAAAGGCAAAGATGCCACATTGGCTATTTTTGAATATCCCGTGAGCGGTGCGCAGGGTCAGCCACAAAATTATGCGTGGCGTACTTTCATCAAAGGTAAATGTGTTTTTAAATTGGAAGCCTTGTAGCATAATGATGCATCAGGACTCCTTGTTCAAACTATGAGAATCATGAAAAAGAAATTATTTGGATGGCTATTCTTATTTCTTGCCATAACGAGCAGTGCTCAAACGGAACTTAAGGATGTCCATTCTTTGGATCAAATGATAGATAATTGGCATTTGGCGGCGGCTCAAGCCAATTTTGAAGCCTATTTTGCGCGTACAAGTTCAAATTTTGTATTCTTAGGTACAGCACCAGGTGAACGTTGGGCCCGAGCTGAATTCATGACTTTTTGCAAGCCTTATTTTGACAAAGGAAAGGCCTGGGATTTCAAACCCAGTAATAGAAATTGGCAATTTGCAGCCGATGGTAAAGTGGCTTATTTTGACGAGGATTTGGCAACCTGGATGGAAGGCTGCCGAGGAAGTGGCATTTGTGTTTTAGAAAATGGGCAATGGGTTATTGCCTATTACAACCTGACGGTTTTGATTGAAAATGAAAAGATCAAGTCGTTCATTAAATTACGCAAGCACTAATGTTTGTAGCAGATAATCGCGTCCTTAGCGCCAAGAAATACTTTTTTGCTGCCTTAGCTGATACCTTCTCGAACAGCGAATGTAAATCCATGTGGACAGCGGTGCTCTCTACTTATTTTGGCTGGACACCCAGTGAAATCTTGCTGAATGCCAATGAGCGTTTTTCGGAATCTGACTTGTTGCGCATCCGCTCTGTGGTGAAGCGCTTGCAAAACCAAGAGCCTTTTCAGTATATCATCGGCGAACTTTATTTTGCGGACGTCAAACTGAAAATCGACCAAAGGGCCCTTATTCCAAGACCTGAAACCGAAGAATTAGTTGATTTACTCACTAAAATAGGCGTTAGATTTTCTGAGATTCTAGACCTCTGCACAGGCTCGGGTTGCATTGCTTTGGCGCTCAAATCAAAGTTTAGAAGCGCAAAGGTGAGTGGCTTAGATCTCTCATCTGAAGCGATAGCGCTTGCCCAAGAAAATGCACAACACACCAAGCTCGATGTCGATTTTAAGGTCGCGGACGTACTCAACTGGAAGCCTGTCCAGACTTATGATTTGATGGTTTCAAATCCGCCCTATATTCCAGCGTGCGAACAAGCCGAGATGCAGTCAAATGTACTCGATTTTGAGCCGCATTTAGCGTTGTTTGTACCAGATCAAGACCCGTTATTGTTTTATCGCCATATCGTTGAACTGGCCAATGCTTACCTGGTTTCAGGCGGATATCTGGCTTTTGAGCTCCATGAAAAATGGGCGCAAGAAACCAAATCTTTATTGGATGTTACGGTCTTCAAAAACATTCAAATTCATACCGATTTACAAGGTAAAGAACGCATGCTAATTGCGCAAAAAGCGTAACTTTATCCTATGGATCAAGTGCAAGTTCAGGCCAAAATGAAGCAGTTAGCTGCAGCGCTTCATGCGCACAACCAAGCATATTACGTCCATAATAACCCGCAAATTTCTGATTACGAGTTTGATATGCTGCTCAAAGAACTTGAGGTACTTGAGCAACAATTTCCGGCATTCGTAGACCCTAATAGTCCTACGCGCCGTGTAGGCGGCGACCTAACCAAAAAATTCGAGACTAAAAAGCACCGTTTCCCGATGCTTTCGCTGTCCAACACCTATTCTGAAGAAGAAATTATTGAATGGGCGGAGCGCTGTCAAAAAGCCTTACAAGAAGCCTCTGAGTTTGTTTGTGAACTCAAATACGATGGCGTGGCCATTGGCATGCATTACCAAGATGGGCAATTGCAGCTCGCGCTCACGCGCGGCGACGGCGAACAAGGCGAAGACGTGACCACCAATGTGCGCACTATTCGCACCGTTCCGCTGGCGCTGCAAGGTGAATTCCCTATAGATTTTGAAATTCGCGGCGAGATTTTCATGCCACAGCAAAATTTTGCCGCGCTCAATCAACAGCGCGAGGCCCAAGGTGAGCCTTTGTTTGCCAATCCTCGCAATACCGCTTCGGGTACGCTCAAGCTCCTTGATTCCAAGGAAGTGGCCAAGCGCGGTTTAGATTGCTATTTATATGGTGTTCACGGTTTGCAAAACCAAGCAGTCGGTCATTTTGAGGCTGTTCAAAACGCGAAAGCCTGGGGTTTTAAGGTTCCAGACCCCAACTTGCGCATGATTGAAAAAACGAACAGTATAGATGGTATTATGAACTTTATTCATTACTGGGATGTTCAGCGCGCCAACTTGCCTTTTGACATCGATGGCGTCGTTATTAAAGTCAATTCTTTTGCCCAGCAAGCTGAGCTCGGCCTTACTGCCAAATCACCAAGATGGGCAATTGCCTATAAATTCAAAACCCAGCAAGTAGAAACGCTACTCGAATCTGTTGTCTTTCAGGTGGGTAGAACCGGTGCAATCACGCCTGTAGCCAACCTGAAGCCAGTTCAGTTAGGGGGCACCACCGTCAAGCGCGCCTCCTTGCACAATGCCGATCAAATACAAAAACTAGATTTGTGTCTTAACGACACCGTTCAGGTTGAAAAAGGCGGTGAAATTATCCCGAAAATTGTAGGTGTCAATATTAGCCTAAGGCAATCAGAACAACGCATTCCTTTTATTACAAACTGCCCAGAGTGTGCTGCTTTACTTGTTCGTCAAGACGGAGAAGCGCAACACTATTGCCCTAATGAGGCCGGATGCAGGCCGCAAGTGACAGGTAAGATCATGCATTTCATCAGTCGGAAGGCATTGAACATAGATGGCTTAGGTGAAGAAACAGTTGAATTAATGTTTGCTAAAAACTTGATTAAAAATCCATTAGACCTATATAGTTTGTCGTTTGATCAGTTGCTTTCTCTGGATCGAATGGCAGAAAAGTCGGCCAATAACTTACTTCAGGCCATCGCTGCATCCAAAGCCGTGCCTTTTGAACGCGTGCTTTTTGGTTTAGGGATTCGTTTTGTAGGCGAAACAGTCGCCAAAAAATTAGCGCAAGCCTTCCAGCACATTGCTGCGTTGCAGGCCGCAAGTTTAGATGACCTTCTGCAAGTAGACGAAATTGGCGACAAAATCGCTCAATCAATTCTCGCATATTTTTCAAATCCCGAAAATTGTACGCTCATCGCCGGATTAAAAGCCATGGGCTTGCAATTAGAAGCCGTTCAGAAAACATTGAATTCGAATGTATTAGACGGGAAAACCTGCGTAATTTCTGGCACGTTTGAGACCTTTAGTAGAGACGAACTCAAAGAGCTGATCGAGTTAAACGGTGGTAAATTAGGCTCTTCGGTATCTGCCAAAACACATTTTTTAATAGCCGGAGCCAATATGGGGCCAGCTAAATTGCAAAAAGCAACAGACTTAGGTGTAACTTTGTTGTCAGAAAATGACTTCATTAAAATGATTTCTCAGTGAGTAAACTAAGTATTTGGGAGCAAACCAATAGTATTGTCGTTGTCTGGACCTACCAAGACGACCAACAAATGCGTTCATTTGTCAAGGCAATTGACCATTTTTTACTACAAAAAAAGTTTGCGCAAACCCTCATTATCGTCAATATCCCAAAAGAGCTCGATAAAAAGACGCTTCCTCCGCATTTTCTCATCTATTACAATTCTCCAGCCGACTACTCGATGTTTGGCAAGCTCAAAGACATTCAATTAGAGGCTGAATTACAAAAGAATTTTGATTTGTTACTTTGGTTTGGCTCGCCAGAATCAAAAATAAGAGGCTTGTTACAAAAGTCAAAAATCAAGCAGTGGTTGGGCATTAATGAGGTCGATCCGCAGTTTGACATGTTGCTCAATACCCAACAAACCACGCCAGAAGCCCAACTCGAATTTATACAACAGACCCTTCAACGCATCCAATCATGAAAACATTCAAAGGTTCAGGCGTCGCCCTCGTAACGCCTTTTCATACCGATGGCAGCATCGATTTCACCGGACTCAAAAAGTTGGTAGCGCTGCAGCTCAATGGCGGCACTGACTTTCTCGTAGTTCAAGGTACCACCGGCGAGTCTCCAACCCTTAGTCAGGACGAAAAGCGCGCTGTGCTCGAAACCGTATTGGAAGTCAATAATGGTCAGCTTCCTATAGTCTATGGCGTCGGTGGCAACAACACTGCTGGCCTAGAAGTTCTTTTCAAAAATTTACCAACTGGTGTAGATGGCATTTTATCAGTGTCACCATATTACAATAAACCGATTCAAAAAGGAATCGTAGCACATTTCACCAAAGTGGCCTCCTTTACTGATCTGCCAATTATCCTTTACAACGTACCTGGCCGCACCGGTTCTAACATGAGTATCGAAACCACCCTCGAGTTGGCCGAAATCAGCAACGTTGTAGCGGTCAAAGAAGCATCCGGCAATATGGAGCAAATCATGGATATCATTCGCCAACGAAAGCCTGGTTTTGGCGTGCTATCCGGTGATGACAACCTCACTATGCCGCTCATTGCAGCCGGAGCCGATGGCGTTATTTCAGTGGTTGCCAACGCATTCCCTGAGCGTTTTTCTCAAATGGTTCATGCCTCCATGAAAGGAGAGCTTGCCTTGGCCAAAGAAGCGCATTACGATTTATTTAACATCACCAAAATGTTCTTCGAAGAAGGCAATCCGGGCGGTGTAAAAGTTTCGCTAGAAGCAAGAGGCCTGATGCAAGCCACCATGCGCCTGCCGCTTTATCCGGTTTCTGATGGTTTGCGCACGCGTATTCAAGTAGAAACCAGGCGTTTATTGGCTGGTCTATAGACATGTGTCGTGCAGCTTTTGTCTTGTTTTTAGCGTTGTTATTTACTTCGTGTCAACACAGTGAGGGCGCTAAAAACACACACAAGCGTCGCAGCAATTCCCAAAGCAAGCAAACACAATTTACAGAGCAGCATCAACGATCACTAGATACCAACTTGCTCGATGTTCAAGCCCTGAATCCTCAAATTCAAATTGAACTCAAATACACAGGTTCCGATAATTTTTTAGGCGAAAAGCTTTACTCTAAAATTACAAAAGCCTATTTGCAACATGACGTAGCGCAGCGTTTGTCTCGTGTGCAAGAAGCCTTGGAGCAAAAGTTCCCAGGATACAAGTTGTTAATTTACGATGCGCTTAGACCTGTTACCGTACAGCAAAAAATGTGGACAGCCCTCGATTCCTTGCCGCCAATTGAGCGCGCTAAATTTGTGTCGAACCCTAAAAACCTCAGCTTACACAACATGGGCGCGGCTATCGACCTCACCATCGCAAATGCAAAAGGTACACCTCTGGACATGGGCGCTGGCTTTGATGACATCCGACAAATTGCTTATCCCATTTACGAAGATTCATTTTTACGTACAGGTGCGCTCAGCCTTGAGCAAGTAGCCAATCGCAAACTCCTGCGTACCCTGATGCAAGATCAAGGCTTTCGTCAATTGCCAACCGAATGGTGGCACTACAATGCCTGTAGTCGCGAAGAAGCAAAAAAGAAATACAAAGTGTACCAAACCGAGGCACAAATATTCCAGAATCAATAATTTTACAACCAAATACTTGCCATGAAATCTATCTTGCTATCCGTCCTTGGGCTCGTTTTAGGAGCCATCACAAATGGTGCAATTGTTCAACTCGGAAATCAAATGGTTACTCCGCCCAAAGGTTTTGATTTATCTACAGAGAAAGGTTTGGCTGCAGCCATCTCTCATTTTGAACCCAAACACTTTTTGTTTCCATTTTTAGCCCACGCGATCGGCACGTTTGTAGGAGCTTTTTTTGTGAGCAAAATGCGTGTAAATCGCACTTTGGTTAATGCTATGGCGATTGGTTTCGCATTTTTAGCTGGTGGAGTCATGATGGTGCTCATGATGCCTGGTACACCACTGTGGTTTATATTGCTGGATTTAATTGTAGCTTACCTGCCGATGGCTTACTTGGGTTACAAGTTGGGGCAACGTTAGTTACTCTATCGGGCCTTGCTGAAAAATAAGGCGACCAGCGCGGGTGTAAGGGATGAAATACTTGAAGTCTAGGCCAAAACCAGAGGCGTTGATTTCTCCGTAGGCGCTTTGTTTGAAATTCACGAATTGATACTGAGATAACAAAACAAAAGCAGGTTGCAGCTGCACAAATGCTGTTGCGCCTAAATAGTAAACACCATATTTTTTGTTGCGGTATTCAAAACCAACGCTGGCGCGCATGTCAAAACCTACTTTTTTATTGATTTCCACCAATCCGACCTGGCGAAACTCATGTTTGTCATAGGGGTTCACATAAGTAGCAACACTTGACGGTTTGTAGAGAATGGCGCTGCCGAGCGCTGCATTGGCGTATATCGAACGGCTGAGTTGAATGCCGATATTGCCTTGAAATGGTATTTCAAATTGCACAAAACGCAAACGTTGATCAACGGTTAGTGCGCTGTCGGTGCGGGTGCTGGTGATGCTGAAGTTGCGTTGGTTGTAATAAAGACCTGTTTCTAGCGAAATAAGGTCGGTGAGGCCGTAGCGTAAAACGCCACCGAATGTATAGCCGTTGGTAGGTGTGAGGGCTGTCTGGAGTACGCTGTCCGAGAATTTTTGAGTGCCTGACTGCATTTGTTGCATTGGTGCAATTTGCCGAAAATGAAAGCCAAAATAGTTGGGCTTACCCAATTGGTTGTAGGCCTGAGACCAACTCAGAATAGGAATCACCGTAAAAAGCACAAGCAGCAGACGCATACACAAAGAAACGAAATTTAGACCGATAGGGGGAGTTTATTCGGTAATCCAGGTACAATTGTACTCTAGCGGACGGCGATGCTGATCTTTTGGCCACACAATAGCTGGGTAACCGATATAAAACAAACCCAAGCACTTATCTTTGGCCTCTAGGCCTAGAAATTGATTCATGGCCTCGCTGTAAATAAGCTTTGGTGTTGACCAAAAGCCGCCGAGTCCGTAGGCCGTGCAACTCAGGTGAAGGTTTTGGATGGCACAGGCCACCGCTTCAATTTCTTCAATTTCTGGAATTTTCTCTGTTTCTTGGCGCTTCATGCAAACCGCTATCACTGCAGACGCAAGTAGGGGGCGGCGCAGCATTTTAGCGAGCTTGGCGTCATTTTGATCAGCTTCGGGTGTGAGTTGCAAGTAGGTTTGCCCCAAAAAAGTGCTGAGTTTTTGACGTCCGTCTTCCATAAAAACTTGAAAGCGCCAAGGCTGTGTGTTGCCATGTGTAGGGGCCCACTGTGCGTTGTTGAGCAACAATTCTATTTGCTCTTTATGGACCTTTCTGTCCGAGAATTGTTCAGGGTAGATGGTGCGTCTGGAGCGAATGAGCTCATTGATTTCGGATAGGTTGAAGCGCATAAGAAGTGTTTAGTTGCAAAATTAGAATTTACTACCTTAGGAGCATGAAACATTGGTGGCATATTTTACTTTTTTTAGGTCTAAATTCCTATTTAGCTGCTCAAACCCAACCGGCGGGCTTTTCAAAGAAAATTTCAGGTGAAGACATCAGTTATTTTTCGCCCTTTCGGGAATTTGCCGACCTCGCTTTATTGACGCGCTGTAATGGAGTTTCGCCAATTGAGTGGGAGGCCAGCACGCCAAAAAGAGAAGCTGGTATGGCTAAGTATCAGTTTTTAATTGGTTTTTCAAACGGAACGAGTGGTGCCGATCGCCATTTTGATTTTTACTTAAATGGGAAACTGCTCTATACATTTACCACGAAGAAAAGTTGGGTAAATGAACGATTTTCTCAACTTGGTTGCAATTTTGCTCCTGAGGCAAATTACCGTTTTACCCTACTCGAAAAAGACATCAATAAAGATGTGTTTGGTTACCTTGAAATTGAACTTCCCATTCAAGATTTCGATCAAAATGCAGTATTTAAAGTTGTAGGACAGGATATGCAAAGCCGCGATTGGCTCATGGTATTTCAGTTCAAGGCGCAAACAAAAGTAAAAGTGCAAGCAAGTGCACTTGTGCTCCGTGCCGAACAAAAGCGACCCATTAATGTGCAGTGTCTTATCCCAGAAGGAATAGATAGTATTTCATTTGTTTCTGCTTTCGTGTCTTTTCAAAATCAATTTGAACCGGGTTATCATTACCTGACGCTTCCAGCTTATCCTGCGGGGTTTGTTGGTTCCGATACCTTGCGTTTTCGAGCATATGCGAGTGGCAAGAGCAGCATTGATTCGCTTATTGTTCTCGACGTGAAGCCCATCAAAAACCTAGATTTTCATATCATTCACCACTCACACAACGATATCGGTTATTCGCATTTACAGACAGATGTGGCCAAAATTCAGACTGAAAATATCCGATCTGCACTGCGCTGGATTGCAAAAGGAGGTGTAGGCGCTGTTCAGCCCGTATGGCACATTGAATCTTTGTGGGCGGTGGAGAATTTCTTGAATGTAGCGAGCCCAACCGAAGAAATACAATTTATTGCTGCTGTCAAAAGTGGGAACTTAGTGCTCTCTGCCAACTACGCCAATTGCCTTACCGGTCTCATGCGCCCCGAAGAATTTGTTTGGCTTACAGAATACGCCCGACACTTAGAACATAAATACGGTTTTCATATCTCAAACGCCATGGTAACCGACATTCCGGGGCAAACTTATGCCGCTTTTGAGGCGTATGCACAACAGCAAATTCCATATTTATCATTGGGCCCCAATTACGTTGCCAACCATGCCGATCATGGCGATAGGGTAGGTGGCGTTATTCACGAAACGGGCGACCGTCCTTTTATGTGGCAGTCCAAAACCGATAGCTCCCAACAACTTTTTGTCTGGACCGCAGGCAAAGGCTACTCTTATTTTCATAATATTCCCGCAGGCCAGCAATTTTTTGAATGGGAAAAGCGCCTTTCTGCCTACACTCAAGAGTTGGCTGCGTATCCCTACGATATGGTGCAGTTGCGCTATACCAAAAACGCCGACAACGGCCCGGTAGATACCACCCTTTGTGAATTCGTTTCAGCCTGGAATTTGAAATACAGTTCGCCGCAGTTAGTCCTTTCCAATGTTGATACTTTATTTGCAGATTTTTTAACGCAATACAAAGAGGACTTACCGGTTCAAACAGGAGAAATAAGCCCGTATTGGGAAGACGGCGCGTACTCCACAGCTGCCGAAGAAATCCATATGCGCCGTTTGGTTAAGGAAGTTATTGATTTTGAAGGGCAGCTAAACGAAACTCAAAAAAATCAGCAGCAAGCAGCTTTGCGAGAAATTCACCGCAACCTCATTTTGTTCCACGAACACACATGGGGCGCTTGGTGCAGCATTTCGGCTCCCGACGTATTTTTCACGACTGAACAATGGCGCATCAAAAAAGCTTTTTTGGACAGCGCTCAGGCTGTATTTGACGCACTCAAAGAAGTATTGAATTGGGATGCACCAAGTGGCATTGCGCAGCAAAGTGCCCTAGAACTCGATTGGGAGAAAGGATTGTCAGGTATTCGGTCTTTGAAATGGCAGGGCCAAGAGTTGCTGCGCCAAGATGAATTAGGTTTGGGTGGCATGATTTATAGTTTAGGTCTTGCCCCTCAGGTCAATTCAATTGTCAAACCTACGCGCACAGATCTAAAAGCAAACAGCCAGCAATTCGAACATCAGAACTTAAAGGTGCGCTTGGAGGTCTGGCCCAGCGAAGCGTCAAACGAACTTATCTTGCATTACAACATCGACAAAAAAGCCATCCGATACAAAGAAGCCTTGCACATTTGCTTGCCTTTTCAACTAGACAACCCTTCCTTGACCTACGGCGAAAAAACAATGCTGAATTATCCTGCAGACCAATTATCGGGCTCCAATAAAGAGTTTATTTGCGTCGCAGACCACCTGATCCTAGAGGACAAGAAATTCAAAATAACCGTCTTTACACCCGATTGCAACCTCATTGAACTCGGCTCACCGATAGACGAACAACAGCAACGTGGTGCAAAGGTCTGGACTCGCGAAAACCAAAGTATTAGCCCGCTATATCTATACGTTTTCAATAATTACTGGCACACGAATTACAAAGCAGATCAGGCTGGAAGTTTTGATGTAATTGTGCGGGTTAGGGTGGAAGAGAAGTGATTTTATACCTTTTTCGAATGAATTTCGCAACGGTAATAAAAACAAAAAACCCAACACTTTCATGTTGGGTTTTTGCTTGTGACCTCGTCAGGATTCAAACCTGAAACCTTCAGAGCCGTAATCTGATGCTCTATTCAGTTGAGCTACGAGGCCGATTTCGTGTGCAAAGATAAGAACTTTTTTGCATTTGCAATGTTTTAAAAGAAAAAAAGCGCTTGAAAAAACTTCTCGTTGTCCTTTCTGTCATTGGACTTTTATTCATTTTACTACTTTCAGTTATGCGTTCATCCATAGAAACTCCTGAATATGAAGTGCTTCGCGTGCTGACCAAAAAAGCAGAGATCAGGCGTTACCCCAGCTTAGTTTTGGCTCAGACTGATTTAGATTCAAATGCATACAGCGAAAATAGCAGTTTGGGATTCAGAAGAGTGGCTGGTTATATCTTTGGCGGCAATGAGAAAGGTGAGAAAATTGCCATGACTTCACCAGTTGTGATGGAGATGGGTGCCAAAACCCAAGTAGCTTTTGTGATGCCAAAGCAATATAGTATGGATGCTTTACCGAATCCTAATAGCCAAAATGTGAAGATAGCCAAACAAGCAGAGCGCACACTTGCTGTGCTTCGTTTTGGTGGGTATTCCAACGATGCTAAAATTGCAGAAAAGGCGCAGGAATTGCGCGAACTTCTCAAGAAGGAGGGAATTGCCCATCAAGAGAAATTGATTTATATGGGTTATAATGCACCATGGGACTTCATTGCGCGCAGAAATGAAGTGGCTTTTGAAGTGCAGTAGCCTGACGAAATGATGCTAAAATTTGGAGCCAATTTGATGGAAAAATCCTATTGACTCGCGCTGTTTTCTCGTTACTTTAGCACAAACTTGCTAAAATGAACGATTCATATCAAATCCATACCCTAGAAGCATATCAAAAAGCTTATCAACAGAGTGTTCAAGATCCTGAAGCTTTTTGGGCCAACATTGCCGAAAATTTTACTTGGCAAAAGAAATGGGATAAAGTCCTGGCCTGGAATTTCAAGGAACCACGCGTAGAATGGTTCAAAGGGGCTCAACTCAATATCACCGAAAATTGCCTAGACCGCCACTTGGCAACACGCGGCAACGAACCTGCAATTATTTGGGAGTCTAATGACCCAGAAGAGCATCATCGGGTGCTGACCTACAACGAATTGCATTTTAAAGTGCAGCAATTTGCCAATGTGCTCTTGAACAATGGGGTTCAAAAAGGCGATCGCGTGTGTATTTACATGGGCATGGTGCCTGAACTCGCTATTGCCACACTCGCTTGTGCTCGCATTGGCGCTATACACTCCGTTATCTTTGGCGGATTCTCAGCCCAAGCCATTGCAGACCGTCTAGACGACGCAGGCGCCGAATTTATTGTGACTTGCGATGGCGCGTATCGTGGCGCCAAAGACATTCCGCTTAAAAGTGTGATTGACGATGCATTGGTCGGAAATAAAACGATTCAAAAGGTCATTGTTTGTACGCGCACGCGCACCCCTGTATCCATGCTCAAAGGCCGCGATGTCTGGTGGGAAGACGAAATCAAAAAGGTAGAAACCATGGGCAACCCCGATGTGGCGCCGGTGCCGATGGATGCCGAAGATATTTTGTTTATTCTTTATACTTCAGGATCTACCGGAAAGCCAAAAGGCGTGGTGCATACCACTGCTGGCTACATGGTCTGGACCAACTACACGTTTGTGAATGTTTTTCAATACCAACCCGGCCAAGTGCATTTTTGTACCGCAGACATCGGCTGGATCACTGGTCATAGCTATATTATTTATGGGCCGCTCAGCGCTGGTGCCACTACTCTCATGTTTGAGGGCGTACCCACCTGGCCAGACGCAGGGCGTTTTTGGGATGTTGTTGAAAAGCACAAAGTTGACATTCTCTATACTGCGCCAACAGCCATTCGCAGCTTAATGGGCTTTGGATTAGATCCTATAAAAGGAAAAGACCTCAGTTCCTTGAAGGTGTTGGGTTCTGTAGGTGAGCCAATCAACGAAGAAGCATGGCATTGGTACAACGAGCACATTGGCCAGCAACGCTGCCCAATTGTCGATACCTGGTGGCAAACTGAAACAGGCGGGGTCATGATTTCAAATTTGGCGGGCGTAACACCTTCAAAGCCTTCGTATGCCACACTGCCGCTTCCTGGAATTCAACCTTGTTTGGTCGATGAAAATGGCGTAGAAATTGAAGGCAATGGTGTCAATGGCAATTTATGCATTAAATTCCCTTGGCCAGGAATGATCAGAACCACTTATAAAGATCATGAACGCTGTCGTCAAACCTACTTTTCTACCTATGATAACCTCTATTTTACAGGCGACGGCTGCCTCCGCGACGAAGACGGGATGTACAGAATTACGGGTAGGGTAGACGACGTACTCAATGTGAGCGGCCACCGCATCGGAACTGCAGAAGTGGAAAACGCAATCAATATGCATGCAGGTGTGATTGAAAGCGCAGTGGTGGGGTATCCGCACGATATCAAAGGGCAGGGCATTTTTGCGTATGTCATTATGGAAGACACCCACGGCGACGATAAACTCACCAAGCAAGATATCCTGCAAACGGTTTCACGCATTATTGGGCCAATAGCCAAACCCGATCAAATCTTATTTGTTCCTGGCCTGCCCAAAACACGCAGCGGTAAAATCATGCGCCGCATCTTGCGCAAAATTGCAGAGGGAGACACCTCAAATCTAGGCGACACCAGTACGCTTTTAGATCCGAGTTTGGTGGAGCAATTGATTCAGATTTGTGTTCATAAATAAAAAATGTAATTTTTATTTTCAGGAAATATCTTCTTGATTTTAGAGCAGTTATTTTGTCTAAAATTAAGAGGAGATGAAAAAAATTATATTAGCAATTTTTGGCACTTTGCCAATTGTTGGATTGACGCAACAATCATTAGTAACACATTGGGATTTCAATTCGATAGTCAATGATGCCAATGCAGCAACAGGAACAAATGCTCCCGTAAGTGGTTTGGGTTCTTTTGATGTTGTTGGTGGCGCTACTTCTTCCTATGCAACTGGGTATACAGGCACCGTGATTCCAATTGAAGCGAACACAACTGACAACTCAGGATTCAATGCAACGGGTTGGCCTGCTCAAGGAACAGGTTCCAAAACACGTGGGGTACAAATCAACGCTAATACTACGGGGTATTCTAGAATTGGAATTTCTTTTTGGCAGCGTTTGAGTAACACGGCTCCAAATACTTGGGTTTTACAATACACGTTAGACCATACTGGTTTAACCACTGGGGGTGCAGTCGTTTGGGTTGATACCACAACATTTACCTTTACTCCTCAAGCAACGGGCACTGGAGATACTTGGCATTTTAGGTCTGTATCATTTGCAGCAAGTAGTAATTTTAATAACAAGCCAAATTTAGCTTTTAGAGTTGTTGCAGCGTTTGACCCTGTAGCAGGCACATATTTAGCGGCACGTTCAACGAGCACCTATTCAACAACTGGAACATCGCGTTTTGATTTGGTGCGTGTTTTTGAAGCCCCGGTTGATGTTTCTATAGCAGCAGCTTCAAATTTCTTTGCGATCAATGAAAATGCAGGAACCGTAGTGGTTCCGATCACCGTGTCTAATGCCAATCAGGCACCGGTAACAGTTAACTTAGGTTTTTCCACTTATCACAATGCTACGGTAAACGATGATTTCACATGGACCGGAACTTTGACAGTTCCAGCAGCGACCAATGGTGTTGTCAATTTGCCTATTCAAATTAATGACGACCTTATTCCAGAAAAAGCAGAGCGCATCATCGTTAAATTATTGAACTCAGATAATGCTACTGCATCATTAACAAACAACTATACTATCATTTTCATTAAAGACAACGATTATTTGGCGCCAACGCCGAGCAACGAACTCAATTTACAATTGCTTTCAAGCTTTTCAAATGGTACAACTGGATCAAACTCTGCCGAAATTGTAGCTTTTGACCCAACTACAGATCGTTTGTATATCGCAAATAGTATTGGTCAAAAAATGGACGTTGTCAACTTTAGTAATCCGGCAGCACCCGTACTCATTACAAGTATTTCAATGGTTCCTTATGGAGGAATCAATTCAATTATTGCGAAGAACGGTATAGTTGCAGCGGCAGTCGAAAACACGAATCCGCAATTAAATGGATCCGTAGTTTTCTTTGATCAAAACGGTGTTTTTCAAAATCAAGTTGCAGTTGGAGCAATGCCAGATATGATTACCTTTAATCAGGACTACACAAAAATTTTGACGGCAAACGAGGGTGAGCCAAATGCCACGTATTCTTCGGATCCTGAGGGTTCTGTTTCCATTATCAATATTTCTGGAGGCATTGCAGCGCTTAACCAATCCAATGTGACAAATATTTCCTTGAGTCAATTTAATGGGCAAGAGGTTGCGCTGCGTGCGCAAGGTATTCGCATTTTTTCTTCTAGTGCGAGCGTTGCTCAAGATTTAGAACCAGAGTACATTGCAGTTTCTACTGATAACACAAAAGCTTATGTTACTTTGCAAGAGAATAATGCCTTGCTTACCATTGATCTACTCACTAACACAATAGTTTCTTTGACGCCTTTTGGTTATTCAACTTACACTTCAGGTTCAAACAATGCACTCGATGCTTCAGATCAAAGTGGAATGGTTTTAATTACCGGCGATTTGCCAATCAAAGGGGCATACATGCCAGATGCCATGTCTTACAAAACGATAAATGGTCAAGGCTTTTTATTCACAGCCAATGAGGGAGATTCACGTGAATTCGGTTCGGTGATAGATGCCAATCGCATTTCTTCTACTACATTTAATTCCTTAGATGCGAGTGCCTTTCCAGATGCCAATGTGTTGCGCAATAATAAATTTTTAGGTCGTTTGTCTGCGCTTAAATATTCTGGTGATACCGATGGAGATGGCGATTACGATGAATTGCACGTCATGAGTGGACGTTCTTTTAGTATTTGGAATGCTACAACTGGTGCGCAGGTCTTTGACTCTAAGGATTTAATTGAGCAAATCATTTCTAACCATCCAACTTTTGGTACTTTATTTAATGTTTCCAATACAGTTGGCACGCCAGCTCTAAAAAATCGTTCAGACGACAAAGGCCCTGAAGTTGAGGGCATAGCCGTGCATCAATTCAATGGTCACACTTATGTATTCGCTGCATTAGAGCGAGTGGGTGGTGTCGTGATTTTCAATGTTGACAATCCAGCAACACCCATTTATGTTGGTTATGCCAACAACCGATTTGCCAGCAATCCAAATGGACCAGATTTGGGTGCTGAAGGCATTATTATAATTGATGCACAAGATTCTCCAAATGGTCAACATTTAGTTTTGTTAGCCAACGAAGTGAGCTCAACTATATCTATTTATCAAATGAATTCATGTGCTATTGCATCGGGAGCTGTAATTAGCTCAAATGCAAGTGCAATTTGTACAGGCCAGACTGCCACACTTGCTGTAAGCACACAACCAAATGTCATTTATCAGTGGGTTGCCAACGGACAAGCAATCACAGGTGCTACAAGTACAAGTTTTACGGCAAATGCTAGCGGAGCATATAAAGTAGCTGTTCAAAATACAGCACTGGGATGTGTAGATACTTCATCTGTCTTTAACTTAACTGTGAATCCGCTTCCTCAAGTGAATGCTGGCCAGGATATCAGTGTTTGTTCTGGTGCATTAGTGAACCTCTCTGCTAATGGAGACGCGACTTCTTATATGTGGAACAACGGACAAAGTGGTACCCAATTAAGTATCAATACCCAAGGATTTATTGGCACAAACACTTATACGGTGACAGGTACGAATCTCGCAACTGGTTGCCAAGCGCAAGATGCTATTCAAATAATAGTAAATGCCTTGCCAATAACAAATGCTGGTTTAAATCTTGCTATATGCGCCGGGGACTCCGTTCAATTGAACGCAAGTGGTGCAGCTACTTATACTTGGAACAATGGTGTAGCAAACGGAACATTTCTAACGCCTAATTTGGGCACCCAAAGCTTTGTTGTAACAGGAACAAATGCCGCTAATTGCAGTTCGACTGACACATTAATTGTAGTTGTAAATGATTTGCCTTTAGTCACGTTGGCTTCTCCATTTGAAGCGTGCGCCAATAATCTTCCAATTTCAATTTCAGCAATTGCATCAAATGTATCTTATGCTTGGTCAACAGGAGCTTATTCGAATACTATTGAAGTAATGAACCAAGGCATCATTGATTTGACAGTGACCGATTTGAGCACTGGATGTGTAAACACAGCAGCCACACAAATCAATATATTACCCATACCAACATTGGCTCAAGACACAACCGTAGGGGTTTGTTCGGCAAATTTACCGTATTCAATTTCAGCAAATGCGTCTGGAGCGTCTTTAAGCTATGCATGGTCAAATGGTCAGACGTCTGAATTTTTAACAGGCTCCACAGCTGGTACTTTTGAACTGGTGGTTGAAGATGCCAACGGTTGTCAGAACTCAGGAACATTTCAAGTAAGTATTTTGAGCTCGCCTGTGGTCAATGCTGGTCAAGATCAAGTGGTATGCGAGGACCAATTCCCAATTACAATTGCTGCAAGTGGAAGTGCTCAGTCTATTTCTTGGAGTACTGGTAGTAGCGCTGCAATACTTTCTGTTTCCCAACCCGGTACCTATGTTTTAACAGGTGTAAATAACAATGGTTGTTTTGTCACAGACAGTGTTGAAATTACAGCTGATCCATGCGCGGGTTTGGATGAAGATGTAAAAAAAATCGAAGTCTATCCAAATCCTTCTAATGCAGTCGTTTACCTTTCTTTTGATGGTGAAATCGAAGAATTGACTCTTTTAAATACAGAAGGAAAGATTCTTCAACAACATCACAATTTAGCGAGTCCTTTTGCTTTGGACCTTTCTACCTACCCAAGCGGAGTATATTTATTACAATCCAGAAATGATGCAAAAGGCATTTTTCAAAGAATAGTTAAACTATAATTTGCATGTGAATTGTATTAAAAGGGACCCATTGAGGTCCCTTTTTTGGTTATCAACAATTTGGTTTTAAAAGAACTGATGAATGATAACTTAGGCTTAAAACCATGGTTACAAAGCGCAGCGATCTTTACCAAAAAAAGCCATGAAGCGCAAAGTTGACTTAGTAGTAATTTCAGATGTACACCTCGGGACCTATGGTTCGAGGGCTGCAGAGTTGGTCTCTTATTTGAAAAGCATTGAGCCCAAAACTTTGGTGCTCAATGGTGATATTATCGATATATGGCAATTCAGTACGCGTTATTTTCCGGCAGCACACATGGAAGTACTAAAGACCATTGCCTCGATGCTGACCCACGGCACAAAAGTGTATTATATTACCGGAAACCATGACGAAACTTTGCGCAAGTTTAAAGGATTCAAAATGGGTGATTTTGAAATTCAAAATAAATTAATCCTTGATTTACCAACCGGTAAAGCCTGGGTTTTTCATGGCGATGTTTTTGATACGACCATGAAGCACTCTAAATGGGTTGCTAAATTAGGTGGCAAGGGTTATGATATACTCATCATGCTGAATACCTGCATGAACTGGATTTCTGAGCGCTTAGGAAGAGGTCGTATTTCGTTGTCTCAAAAGGTGAAAGATAGTGTCAAAGGAGTGGTGAAATATGTCAATAATTTTGAAGAAACAGCAGCGGAAATCGCTTGTTTCTCAAATTATCAATATGTTATTTGCGGTCATATTCATCAACCGCAAATTCGAAAAATGAAGAGCAAAGATGGGGCAGAAGTGCTTTATCTGAATTCTGGTGATTGGGTCGAGAATTCTACTGCGCTAGAGTACCACCAAAATGAATGGATACTTTACAGGCATGACCAAAGCGTTAAAGAAGATGTTTTGCAATTAAAAGAAGAGCACCGAGATGCCCTCAATTACGAGTCGCTTTTACGGGAAGTTGTATCCGAAATGCATACGAACTGAGATGCGCGTTTTGTATGCCATACAGGGAACTGGGAATGGGCACTTGAGTAGGGCCCATGAAATAGTGCCGCTTTTAAAAAAGTATGTTGAAGTCGATACCCTCATTAGTGGTAATCAGGCGCAAATCAAAGCCGATTTTAAACTCGATTATCAGCGAACAGGCCTGACATTTTTAAGTGGCAAGAATGGAGACATCAGTATTTTTAAAAGTTTAAAAAACACCCATCCGATAGACCTCATTCGCGAAATCCGTTCTTTTCCAATCAAGCAATACGACTTAGTGATCAATGATTTTGAGCCTGTATCAGCATGGGCTGCCTTACTCAATGGCGTGCCCTGCATAGAATTGAGTCACCAAGCCGCCGTGATTCATCCTTTGGCACCCAAACCAACGGAACGCGGCGCTTTTGGATCTTATGTATTGAAACATTATTCGCCAGCTCGTCGAAAATACGGTTTTCATTTCAAGGCCTACGATGAGCGCGTGTTTACACCCGTTATTCGCAAGGAAATCAGGCAGGCTCAAGCTACCGATTTAGGTCATTATACTGTGTATTTGCCAGGTTACCACGACGATGTGCTGATGCATTTTTTAAGGCAATTTGATGTCAAGTGGGATGTCTTTTCTAAACATGCCGACTACGCTTACCGGGTAGACAACGTTTTCATTGAACCAATTAGTCAGGCAAGATTTCAGCAGAGTTTAATTACTGCAAAAGGGGTGCTCTGTGGGGCAGGCTTCGAGTTGCCAGCTGAGGCACTATTTTTAGGAAAGAAAACAATGGTGATTCCGATGAAAGGTCATTACGAACAAGCATGTAATGCTTTAGGTGCAGTTGAAGCAGGAGCGTTAAGCATTGACGAGCTCGACTTGATACACCACCGTAAAATTAGTTATTGGCTTTCAGCCAATGAACAAGTTTCAATTAATTTTGAAGATCAAACAGAAAAAATCATTCTTGAAGTACTTGGTAATTTCGAGCGCGAAGGACGAGCGGCATATGAGCCAACCGCTGAATTCGAAACTTTCAAGCAAAAATTAGGCTTGCTCCGCTACTTCTTCTAGCAAACTTTTGTAATATCCAAACAGCTCTTGCTGCGCATGAAAAGGTGGGAGGTTGCGTTTGGAATATGCGTTTTTGTAGTCAGCAGAAATACTGCGCGCTTTGACGCTGCCTTTCCATTGATAGTCAAAAATTAGGTCGAGTTCTTGCTGAATGCGCACATCTTTAATGATAGTGCCTACTTCAACGCGTTGGTCTAGATTGCGTTCCATCCAGTCGGCACTAGAAATGAAGTATTCAGGTTTGCCGTTGTTGCCAAAAATGAAGAAACGCGAGTGCTCTAGGTAACGATCTACAATGCTTATCGCGGTGATGTTATCACTTAGACCCTTTACCCCTGGCTTGAGGCAGCAAATACCGCGAATAATGAGCTCAATCTTGACGCCCGCTTTGCTTGCTGCATAGAGTTTGTCGATCATCTTGATGTCGGTCAGGTTATTGAACTTCAAACGAATTTTAGCAGGCTTCTTCGCCTTGGCAAACTTGATTTCGCGTTCAATGAGGGCAAGCAACTTACGTCGGGTATTGAATGGAGATACCAATAAGTGCCTAAAGGCATGTCTTTCAAGGTTGTTTTCAAGCATCCCAAAAACCCGACTCACTTCTAAGGAGATTTCTTTATCTGCAGTGAGCAGTGCAACGTCGGTATAGATAGTAGCAGTAGCCTCATTGAAGTTACCTGTGCCGATGTAGGTAATGTATTGTGTTTTGCCTTCAGACATTCGTTTGATTTGCAATAATTTAGAGTGAACCTTAAGGTTTTGCAAACCATAGATAACATTGGCGCCATAGTCTTTGAGGCGGTTGCTCCACCACAAATTGTTTTCTTCGTCGAAGCGCGCCTGAAGTTCAAATACAACGGTGACTTGTTTGCCGTTAAAAATACAGGCCAACAGCGCATTCATCACTTCTGAGTTTTTGGCAACTCTGTAAATATTGATCTTGACTTCTTTGACCTGTGGGTCTAAACTTGCTTCGCGCAGCAAGTCTACGACGTGATCAAATTGATGATACGGATAGTGCAACAAGACATCTTGTTTGAGAATGGTAGCGATATGACTTTGGCCAGAACGGAATACCGGATGAGGAACGGGGATTTGGGGTTGGTAACGATAAGCTGAATTTCCAAAGTCTGGAAACTTAATGAAATCCTTGAAATTATGGTAGCGCCCACCCGGAATGGTATTGACTCCTTTTTTAAGGTTGAGTTGTTGCAATAAAAAAGCCAATAAATCGTCTGGCATTTCTGAGTCATATACAAAACGAACGGGTTGGCCCTTTTTACGTTGCTTGACGCTCTTTTCAATTTTTTCAAAAAATGACAACGAGAGGTCGTCGTCGAGGTCGAGTTCTGCATCTCGGGTAAACTTAAAGGTGTATGCTTCGACAAAATTGGGCTGGTAAATTGCAAAAATCTCATTTAAGTATAGTCTGATGACATCATCAATGAGAATTACATTAGTTCTAGTATCCCTATTCAAAATAAAAAATCGATTGTATTCTGTCGGGATTTGAATCAGCGCATATCGCACCTTTGCTTTAGTGACTAACTTAACACCCAAATAAATAGCGTAATCGCGAAGTTTGGGTAGGGGACGCTTCTTTTCGAGCATGATCGGGAAAATAGCATGCTTAAGTTTGTCGTGAAAGAAATCATCAAGTTTTGTGAGTTCATTTTCTGTGCATCCGGTTTCATCAATGAAATAAATGCCCTCTGCTTCAAATTCAGCTTTGATTTGCTCATAGGCACGCTCAAAGAGCTGTTGTTGACGCAACACTACTTTGCGAATTTCGACATAAAGCTCTTCGGCACTGCCTTTATAGCCTTGCACTTTTTCGTTCTTGATGTCAATCATGCGCTTGAGGTTGGCTACTCTTACCCTGAAAAATTCATCGAGGTTATTGGAGTAAATCCCTAAAAATCGCATCCGTTCTGTAAGTGGGACGGTCTGATCTATTGCTTCTTGTAATACGCGCTCGTTGAACGAAAGCCAACTGAGTTCTCTGTTAATCAAATTCATATTGCAAAGAAAGCCTTGCCGCGAGAAACGACAAGGCTTTTTGTATTAAGGAATAATTAAAATTTGCTTAGAAGGAGAACTTCGCAGAAAAATTAAAGTTGCGTCCGAAGCCTGGGAAGCCATATGCAAAGGCTGTACCGTCTAGGTCAGTGGCATCGGATAGAAATTTAACGTTTGTGATGTTAAATCCTTGGATACCAATGTTCAATTTGCGGTCACCTAAGTTGATTTCATAGCCAAGGCGAGCATCCAAATTGTAGTAAGATGGGATTTGGTAAGCATCAATGCGATCTTCTGGATCTGTCTTTTTAGATGGATCGAAGTTTGCGTAAAACTTATCATTGTAAACCCAAGTTGCGCCGATGTATAACCCTTTAGTGATTTGGTAACGGGCTTGTAAACCAAATTGGTTTTGAGGAGCATCGCCAACATGTATGCCATCCACATAAGAAGTAACTATAACAGACTGTGTAGGATCGATTTCAGAATAAACGGTAGCATTGATATCGCCTATCCAACGCCAATCACCAAGAGAAATTATCCCACCTAATTCTAAACTTTTCACTGGATTTGTATTGAATTCAACTTCAATTCCTTTGTGAGTTGCATTTGCTCCCGTCATGAGGGCACGTGTGATGGTTCCGTTAGGCCCTGTGATATTACCTGATAGAATTGATTTGTCTTTCCAGTTGGTCATGTAAGCGTTTACTTTAACTGCCACTTTTTTTGTACGGAATCCGTAACCCAATTCAAAAGACTCAGCTTTCTCATTTAAGAGATTCTGCACAACATCGTTAGAGTTATTTACAAATACAAATGAGAAGAAAGGCGCGCGTGAGAATTTACCCGCATTGAAGTAAACATTGTGGTTTTCGTTGATGTTGTAGTTGGCTCCACCTTTAAACGAATAACCCATGATATTAACTTTTTCTGATAATTCTCCACGACCCGTTGTATCGTTGATATATAACATGCGGTCAACACGTTGATTCGATGTTGTGTTGATAGCTCCTGTTAAGAATGCAGATAAATTATTCTTACTATATTCTGCTTGTCCAAAAAGACCAGCATACTTCACCAATCCATCATTATCATAAGCTACGCGCTGATCAACCGGCGTTACGTGAAATACATTGCCATAATTTGAAGCGTATTCATGAACGCCAACTAAACCATTCACTGCATCAAATCGTGCTGATCCTCCAAGTAGGTCACTTACTTCACGGAAGTGTTCGCCGCGGTACGAGCGTGCATCAAGACCTAAAGTTAAGTCGATGTTTTGATTGATTTTGTGATTTAAAGTGGTAATCAAGCCTGTCCAATAGTGGTTGTTCACGGAATTGCGTTGTGCATATTTTACGCCCCCACTTGTTGCCGCTGGATTGGCTAAATTATAATCATAGGCAGCTTGAATATCCAATAAGCCAGTTTCAGTGCGCGCATATGAAGAACCCAAACGACCTGAGCCGCCGCCATGACCAATTGAATAGTACAAGGAGGAACTGATGCTTGTCTTTTCTGATGAAGTCCAGTAATGGTTCAATGAGAATTGTGGTTTATGGTAATAATTGATTCGGTCATTGAAAAGTGTACTATCGTTGTAATAACCAATATCTCCGTTGAAGCGAATATCGAGTGTATCGTATTGGCCTGGAGTAAGTCCAGAGCTGCGTTGACCATGTGATTGTGGTGCGCCAATACCCGTAAGTACTAACTTATGCTTGTTATTGAGTTCTTTCGCCAAGGTAAAAAAGTAAGAATACCCATTGATCCATGTGCCATTTACGTATGAATCTCCAGCAGTTTTGGAAAGAACTGTTGTTAATGCAAACCCGTTATCCATCAATCCAGTAGAAGCATAGCCCATTATTTTATATTGGCCGTAATCTGTTACGGATGTCAAAATAGAGGCACCTGCTTTTGCATCAGTTGTTTTGGTGATGATATTCATGGTTCCGCCAACAGAATTGATCGCTAGCTTAGATGCACCAAGACCTCTTTGGACCTGGATGGTAGAAACGGCATCTCCTAATCCTGCCCAGTTTGACCAATAAACCCAACCGTTCTCCATGTCATTGACAGGAATACCGTTAATCGTAACAGCAATATTTCGTTGGTCAAAACCACGGATATTAATGCGAGAATCGCCAACGCCACCACCTGTTTTGGTGGCGTATACACCGGGTGTTACTTTGAGAACTTCGGGTAATTCAGCAGAACCGCCATATACCTCTGAAATTTGCTTAGCATTCACCGTAGACATTGCTACTGGTGTTTTGCGGTCTTTTCCATAACTTGAAATGACGCGGACTTCTTTTACGTTTTGCTCACGAGTGGTATCGTTAACTATACCTACTTGTGCAAAACCAGGTGCTGCTGCTGTTAGAAGTGCACCGATTAATAATTTTCTTTTCATTATAAAGTAGTTTAATTATTGATGCAAATTTCACTACTCAGAGCTGAAAATAAGTCAACCCTGTATTAAGATTTGATTATGATACTATTTGTTTTTTATAGTTTTACTATCGAGTAGAACGCAGGAAATAGAAGGGCGGATTATTTGGTTGAAATCTCTTTGCAAAACTACTATGAAAGAAAAAACCCAGTAACTCAAAAGAATTACTGGGCTTTGATGTGGGGGTTGACGGGTTCGAACCGCCGACCCTCTGCTTGTAAGGCAGATGCTCTGAACCAGCTGAGCTAAACCCCCGAGTGATTTACGAGTGCAAAGATATGAAATAATTCCAAATACAAAACAAAAATTTAAGTTTTTTTGCTGTGTCGAGTTGTTTGACTGGGTGAATCTGTTAGTTACTTCACTATCAATTTGTTGCATTTTGAAACCATTCTTATTTCTTTTCGTACAAATGGCCCTATGCTTCGAAGCACTTTTCGTATATCACTTGTTCTGATTGGCTTAGGCTCATTTTTGCAGGGTTGTGATTTTAGATCTCAGCACTCAGAAATGCGCAAAGACTGGGCTCAAATAGAAAAAGAAGGTAAGCTAACCGTCCTTACCGAAAACTCTACGTTGTCCTTTTTTGAATTTAAAGGCAAGCGCATGGGTTTTGAATATGAAATCCTCGACACCTTTTGCAAAGCCAACCACCTTCAATTAGAAGTGAAAGTCGTCAATAAAATTGGCGATTTTGTGCGTTTGCTTAAAAAGGGGGAGGGAGATGTTGTGGCCGCCAATCTTCCAATCACACTAGGCAAGCAACATTATTTTAGCTACTCTTTGCCGTATTACCAAACTTATCAGGTTTTGGTGCAACGCAAATCCGATACCATCATTTCAGAGCCAGCTTATCTCGCAGAGAAGGTTGTGTTTGTACGTAAAAATTCAGCTTACGAAAAAAGACTAATTGCACTGCAAGACGAAATTGGGGCTCAAATTGATGTCCGTTACCAAAAAACACTTCCACTCGCAGAGGACTTAATTGAAGAAGTGGCAAATGGCCGCATTCACTACACCTTGGCACATGAAAACCAAGCACGTATCGTTAAGGATATGCATCCAAACTTAGATATTGCCACGCGCATGTCTTTTGAACAGCGCATTGCCTTTGCCCTCAGGCCAAAAAGCAAGGTGCTTAAAGAAAAGCTAGACGCCTTTTTGCAAACCTATATTGCATCTGAAGCATTTACACAACTGAAAAAGCGCTACTTCGACTACATTGCATCCACACCTACAGAATTTTACCTCACCCCAAAAGGTGCGTTATCGCCATTTGATGCCTTATTTAAAAAAGCGGCGCAAAAATATGGCTGGGACTGGAAAGTGTTGGCAGCTATTGCTTTTAAAGAGTCTCGCTTTAATCCGAATGCACGTGGTTTTGGAGGTGCTTATGGCCTAATGCAGTTTATGCCCAACACGGGGCCTCAGTTCGGAGTTTTACCTGACTCGAGTCCGGAACAGCAAATCAATGGTGGTATGCGTTATTTAGTTTCTGTGAGTAGGCGCTGGGCCTCCATTGCCGATGAACAAACGCGCTTACAGTTTACTTTAGCTTCTTATAATGCCGGCATGTGTCATATAGAAGATGCACAGCGACTCGCTCGAGCAGCAGGACTCAATCCCAATGTATGGGACGGAAATGTGGCACTAATGGTGAAAAAGCTCGATGAGCCGCAATTTTACCGCTCTGAAATGGTGCGTTGTGGTGCCTACCGTGGGCAAGCTACCTCTTATGTAGCCAAAGTAATGGGAATATACGCGCGTTGGAAATAAATGTCGGAATTACCTATCTACGTCGTTCAAGGGCCTACCGCATCTGGTAAAACGGCATTGGCAATCACCTTAGCTCAGCAGCTACAAACCGAAATTATTTCTTTTGACTCTCGTCAGTTTTATAAGGAATTGGCAATTGGTGTGGCACGCCCTAGCGAAGCAGAACAAGCAGCAGTCAAACATCATTTTATCGCCAGTCATTCTATTGAAGAACCATTAAATGCAGCGCAATTTGCCGCTTGTGCAAGACCAGTGCTCGATCAACTTTTAGAAAGTCGCGGTTCGGCTGTGCTTGTTGGCGGTTCGGCTATGTTTGCCGATGCCTTGCTTTTAGGGCTTGACCCTTTGCCACACGACCCAACACTTCAGTTGAAATGGCAAAACGTATTTAAAAATGAAGGGCTTCAAGCGTTGCAAATGGCCCTGCAAAAAAATGATCTTGCATTTTTTGAACAAGTCGATCGAGAAAATCCAGTCCGCTTGATCAGGGCCTTGGAAATAGTTGAACTAACCGGGCAATCAAATACTGTACTTCGAAAAGGACCGCGCCAAGACCCAGAAGGAGTGACCAGAATTTACTTAGATTGGCCACGCGCTGAACTATACGACAGGATTGACCAACGGGTAGACCTCATGATTGCAGAGGGTTTAGAAACAGAAGCGCAGCGTTTTTATCCGCAACAAAGCCATTTACAATCATTGCAAACCGTGGGTTATACTGAATTCTTTCACTTTTTTTCAGGTCATATAAGTAGGGCGGAGGCGGTGGCGCAAATCAAGCAGCACACGCGCAATTACGCCAAACGCCAGCTGACGTGGTTGGGTCGTTATGCAAACACATTGGCACTCGATCCAAAAATTGACACCCAACAATTGGCAAATGCGATCTTGAAAATTGGTTAAAGAAATGTTAAAAACCACGCGCGAAGCGTTAATTCAAGCATTTTCGTACTTAAACAATAGAACTTATGAAACCATTTTTGCTCATACTCTCCATCTTTTTGCTTCAGCAATACAACGCTCAAAAAATCCGCTTGAAAGTTGAAGATCAAAAAGATACCACAGTCTTCTTGATCAAATACTTTGGGTCAAAACTCTTTTACGCAGACACCGCTCAAATGAAAAACGGTGAAGTTGTTTTTGACGGTGCCAAGCAAAAACCTGGTATTGTTGGTTTGTTTTTGCCGGGTCAGCGCTATTTTGAATTTGTATACAACAACGAAGAAATTCAACTCGAGACCAAAGGCCCAGACTTCATGGCAAATATGGTTGTTAAGAAATCTGAAGAGAACAAACTTTTCATCCCATATGTCAAGTTCATCAGCTCTAAAAAAGGTGAAATCAATAAACTGGCCGAGGAGCGTGCCAAACTCAAGCCCGAAGATGCTCAATACACATCCTTAACAACCCAAATCGACGCTTTGAATAAAGAAGTGGAGGTTTACCAAGCGAATTTAGTCAGCGCGAATCCAGGTAAACTCGTTTCTAAAATTGTGCAAATGTCTACAGAAGTTGTGGTTCCTGAACCGCCTAAAGACGATAAAGGTAACTTGCTAGACTCCAATTTCCGCTACAAATATTATTTTGCGCACTATTGGGACAACGTTGACCTCAAAACAGATGCGTTGGTTAACAATCCTATTTTTGCCAACAAACTCGAATTCTATTTTGGCAAGCAAATGATGATCCAACATTGGGATACCATCATCAAATACGCCTTTCAATTTTGCGATGCACTCGATCCAAAATCCAGAATGTATGAGTATAGCGTAGGCTGGATTGCCTCTACCTATGGCAAAAGTGAGATCATGGGTATGGATAAGGTTTATTACTACATGCTCAAGCGTTATTTCTGTACCAAAGATGCAAGTGGCAAATCTCCTGCCTTTTGGGTAGCCGAAGACAAATTCGAAGATCTTTGCGAAAACCTCGACAACAAAATGAATACAGTCATGGGGATTAAGCCTCCAAACTTGATCATGCGCGATACCTCAGACACAAAATGGCTCGATTTCTACAGCCTTAATTCAGAATATACCATTCTGTATTTTTGGGACCCAGAATGCGGTCACTGTAAAAAAGTAACACCAAAAATACAAACACTTTATGCCGAAAAATGGAAAGCGCGCAACATAGAAGTGTTTGCCGTTGGTAAAGGGGTTGGTAAAGATTTTGAAGCCTGGAAAAAATACATCCGCGATAATAAACTCACGTTCATTAATGTGGCTGTAACAAATAGCATCTATGAGATCGCGAAGGTGACGCCAGAGAAATTAGTGCCGCTCTATCCAGGTGAGAAGGGCAAGCCTACAACTTTGCAGAGTTTGAACTACCAACAAACCTATGACATCTACTCTACACCTAAAGTTTTCGTTTTAGATAAAGACAAAAAAATCATTGCCAAGAACTTATCTGTTTCGCAACTTGAAGACATGCTCGACAAATTGCAAAATAAAACCGATGCCCCTAAATTGTTCCCGCCTGATCCAGAGGAGGACGAGCACATGCAAAAAGACTAAATGACGCAAGACCTTCTTCTCGAGACCCTTAAAAGTCAAAATAATTGGTTAATCACCACTCATAAAGGCCCAGACGGTGATGCTGTTGGGAGTGTTGTAGCTTGGGCTGCCTATGCCAAGCAACTATCCAAAGACTACCTTATCATTTTTCCGGATCAACCGGCGGCCTATTTGTGTCCGTTTTTGGAAGGGTATCATTGGGAAGTATTCTCCTTAGATAAAGCATATAGCGGCGATTTGCTTTTTGCCTTAGATTACAACGCAGCTTCTAGGGTCGGGGAGCAAATGGCTGTTTGGTTTGAGCAACAAACGCTGACTAAAATAATGCTCGATCACCATCCGAATCCGGCCGATTTTGTTCAGATTCCAATTTCCATCCCGACGGCTTGTTCAACAACAGAAGTCATTTATCATGTGTTGGAAGACCTTCAACAGCTCGATCAAATTGATTTGGCTATGGCTAAAGGGCTGTATCTAGGCCTCATGACCGACACTGGATCATTTCGCTTTCCGTCTGTTTCTGCTTACACGCATCGCATGACTGCTCACTTGTTGTCGCTTGGGCTAGAGCAACATCTGATTCACGAAGCAGTTTATGACGTGAATAGTGTAACGCGTTTGCAATTGCGCGGTTATGCAATAGCAGAAAAGCTAACGTTGTATCCTGCTCAAAGATTAGGCATCATGAGTTTAACCAAAGAAGAATTAAAACGCTTTGCTTATCAAAAAGGCGACACCGAAGGATTGGTCAATGTGATTCTTTCCATCGAAGGCTATGATGCAGGCGTCTTTCTTATGGAAACAGAGGAGGGTGTCAAGTTGTCTTTTAGATCGAAGGGTAAGCGCTTTGTAAATGCGTTTGCACAAGCAAATTTCAATGGTGGCGGACATCAGTACGCAGCTGGTGGGTTTTATGCCGGCAGCCTCAAAGATGCGCTCGCCAAACTAGAATTTTTAATCGATCAAATCTAATTGATGCCAAAACATTTTGTCTTCGTCATATTACTTGTTCTTAGTTTCATTTTTTCGGCTTGCCGAAGAGAAGAAGCCAATGAGCAGACGCGGCAAAAATGGTCATCTGCTCAGTCCGTCGATTTCAATCAAGAAGTGAGTATTCGCGAACAACTCAAGATCAAGACCTTTTTAGCGCATTATACCCATCTAAAAATGGAGCGAACAAGCTCGGGTTTGCACTACATGATTTATCAGCACGGAAATCAACAACAGCCCATGGCCAAAGACGGCCAACAAGCGCTGGTTCAATTACAAATTGGCTTGCTAGACGGCAGCACCTGTTACCAAACCAAGCCAGATGAAATCGAGCGAATCACCATCGCACATTCCGAAAAAGAATCGGGCATCCACGAAGCGCTATTGCTCATGCGAAAAGGCGACAAAGCAAAGCTCATTCTTCCTAGTTACCTTGGGCATGGCCTTTTAGGAGACCGCCTCAAAATTCCGCCTCAAAGTATTTTATATATAGACATTCAATTAATGGAGCTCCAATGAAAAAACTACTGTTCCTTTCTACACTTTTGATCATTTTTGCTTGTAACGACGACAAAAAGCCCGAGGTCAAGAACCAGACGATTACCAAAGCAAATACCAAAGATCTGACCGATTTGGACACAAGTGCGGCAGGCTCCAAAAAGAACCTGATCAACTTCGAAAAAGGGAAGGTGAGCCATCAAAAAAAACTGAGCAGCGGCATTGTTCTCAAATGGATTGAACGTGGTAACGGCCCAAGCTTTAAGACGGGTGAAATGGCACTCATCGATTACAGACTCGGAACCCCTGATGGCCGTATCATTGATGGAAACAATCGAATAGACCTCCCTTTTATTCCTTTTGTGGTAGGTTACAGCATGCAAACCCAAGGTTGGGACTTGGCCTTTGAACACTTGCGTGTAGGTGATTTTGTTAAAATTGAAATTCCAGCCGCCTTGGCATATGGCAGCAAAGGAATCAAGGATGTGCTTGCTCCAAACACACCGAATTGGCTTTACGTTAAGGTGCTCTCTAAAATCAAGCCTAGTATAGATGCCGACGGAATCAGGGCTTGGAAACTAGCCGATGGAAGTCCTTTTACGCTAGAAGAAGGCAGTGCAAAAGAAGTCGCGTATGAATTTGTTGCTTCAACCCCGAACAAACCAAATGCAATAGTGGCTCGCAAATTTCCTCAGCGCTATGTATCTGGGCAAAAAACAACCGTTCCTGGGTTGCGAAAAATACTAAAAAATGCTTTGCAAGGAGAGCGCTATTACCTTGTATTACAACCAGAACAAGCATACGGAACAAAAGGTTATGGTCAGGTGATTGCTCCAAATGAACCGGTTTTCTTTTTACTGGATATCGTTGGTGTTCGGTCCATTTAATAGGAAATGCCTAAATTTGTACTGAAATTTTTATGTTGCGTCCGTTTACTCTTCTGCTTTTGTTTTGCATGTTCTTTGGCTTTTCGTCCAAAGCACAACGCGCCCTCGATACCATAGAAACGGAGTTGGGCAAAGTAGTTTTGTACAGCAACAAAACATGGTCTTTCTTGCAAATTTCTACTTTCGACGGCATCATGAATCCGCGCATTCATCAGCAAATGATTGCCCAAGACCCGAGTTTCCGCCATCCCTGGAGCAATGAAATTTGTTTCACAAGTCGCAACGATATGTCAAAGCTCAAAGACACCCTTTGGCTTTGTGTCAACGATGAATACGATCAACATTTCAATATGCCTGCACCCGGAATTGTTACTTCTCGCTACGGCCCTCGTAATGGAAGAAACCACAACGGAATAGACATCGATTTGGAAACAGGAGACACCGTATACGCAACATGGTCAGGAAAAGTACGCTACGCCAAATACAACGATGGCGGCTATGGCAACTTAGTCATTATTCGCCATCCAAATGGCCTAGAAACACTATATGCGCATTTAAGTAAGTTTTTGGTCTATCCAGATCAAGATATCGTTGCCGGTGAACCAATTGGTCTTGGTGGCAACACCGGGCATTCCTACGGGTCCCATCTCCATTTTGAAATCCGCTTCTACGATGCGCCAATGAATCCGGAGGAAATCATCGATTTTGCACAAAAAGGACTAAAAAACGAGAACTTATTTGTGCATAAAGGTCTGTTCAGACCAGGTGCCAAACCTTCTGATTACTACGAAGATCACCCGACAGAAGTGGTGCAGGCTCCTGTGGTGGTGCGCACTCCTCAAGTGCGTTACTACAAAGTTCGCCCCGGCGACACCCTTACAGAAATTGCAGCCCGAAACAACACTACAGTTACCCAACTTTGTCAGCTCAACGGCATCAAACCTACATCTGTTCTCCAAGTGGGGCGCAGCTTAAGAGTTAAATAACATGAAAAACTTTATACTTTATACCTTCTTTGTTGTTTTGCTCAGCGCTTGTTCAGACTACGCCAAAATCGTGAAGGGTTCCGACTACAGCCAAAAATTTGTTACGGCCAACGCGCTTTACGACCAAAAAGACTTCGACAAAGCAATTGTACTTTACGAGCAAATTTATCAGCATGCGCCAAAGTCAGGGGAGGGGGAGCTTTCTTATTACCGCATGGCTCAGGCCTACTTTGAAATCGAAGATTATTACATGGCGCAATACTACTACAGCTCTTACATGCAGCGCTTCCCGTACAGTGATAAATCCGAAGAAGTACTTTTTAAAATCGCGATGTGTTCGGTTAAAAATTCGCCAGAACACACGCTAGACCAGACAGAGACAGAGTTAGCGATTAGCAACGTGCAGCAATTCGTGGACCGCTACCCGGGTTCTTATCTCGTAGATTCTTGCAACCTGATCATTGATCAGTTGCGCTTTAAACTAGAACTCAAAGAATTTGAAACCGTCCAACTCTACGATCGCACAGAAAATTTCAAGGCCGCCGTTGCTGCCGGCGAGCTCTTTATGGAACATTACAGCCGCTCGAAGTTCCTCGAAGAGGCTTTTTATCTGGTGGTAAAGAATTCGTATTTCATGACCGTGAATAGCATCGAGAGCAAAAAAAGTGAGCGCAGCGCCCAAACTATCGAAAGATTTCGTAACTTTGCACTTCGTTACGCAAGCTCTAAATACCTTAAAGAATTAGAAGCTTACGTCTCGATACTAGAAAAAAACTAGTTTCAAACTAGCTAAAAACAATAAATACAAGCAAAATGAGTTTCAAAAACATCGCTGCAGAACGTACAACCGTTACCCGTGACACCATCTTGGTAGAAGAAAAAACAGGCAACATCTACGAATCTTTGGTGGCTATCTCTAAAAGAGCTAACCAAATCTCTACAGAACTCAAAGAAGAATTGACTCAAAAGTTGCAAGAATTCGCAACCCACACAGACAACCTTGAAGAGATTTTTGAAAATCGCGAGCAAATCGAAATTTCTAAGCATTACGAAAAAATGCCTAAACCAACAGCTATTGCCATGCAAGAGTTGTTAGAAGAAAAAATCTATCTGCGCAAGCCAGAGTCTTTGCAATAAACATGCACGGAAAGCGGATCCTTCTTGGTATTACAGGAGGTATAGCTGCCTACAAAATCCCTATTCTCGTTCGCTTACTCAAAAAACAAGGCGCAGAGGTGCGTTGTGTATTGAGCCCTAACGCCCAAGATTTCGTTAGTCCTTTGGTGCTCGCAACGCTTTCTCAAGAAGCCGTTCACATTGAATTTTGGAACAAACAAACTGGCGTCTGGACCAACCACGTAGAGCTCGGTCTATGGGCCGATGTCATGCTTATTGCGCCAGCCACTGCAAATACCATTTCTAAAATGGCGAGCGGGGCCTGTGACAACCTATTACTCGCTACTTATCTTTCACTCAAATGCCCCTGCATTATTGCTCCTGCAATGGATCTCGATATGTATCAGCACCCGAGCTTTAAGCGCAATTTAGATCTCCTCGAAAAAGACCACGTTCAAGTAATTCCGGCAACTTTTGGTGCTTTGGCAAGTGGTTTAGAAGGGCAGGGCCGCATGGAAGAACCAGAACAGATTTGCGCATATCTTCAGGCTTTCTTTGAAAATCAGCCAACAAAGAAAATTCAGAAGTCACAAAAATGGCTCATTACTGCCGGGCCTACCCGCGAAGCACTCGATCCTGTGCGTTACCTATCCAATCACTCCACAGGTAAAATGGGTTTTGCAATCGCCGCTGCAGCACTGCAAGCTGGCCACGAGGTACTTTTAATTACTGGGCCCACTCAAGAGCAACTCGTGCACCCCAAATTAAAGGTGCTGCACATTGAGAGCGCACAAGACTTACTACACGAAGTTCAAGCACATTGGGCCTGGGCCGATTGCGGTATTTTTAGTGCCGCTGTGGCCGATTATCGGGTCGCTGAAGTGGCCACCGAGAAAATCAAAAAGAACGATGAGCAAATGCAGCTGAGTTTGGTAAAGAACCCAGATGTCTTGGCATGGGCAGCTGCTCACAAAAGCAAACAAATTGTTGTTGGCTTTGCCTTAGAAACCAATAATTCTGAACAAAACGCGTTAAAGAAATTGCGCAGAAAAAACCTAGACTATATTGTGCTCAACGAACAGCAAAATGGCGTGAGTGGTTTTGGCAGCAACACCAATAAAATTACTATATTCGATAAGGCAGAGCAACGATATGATTTTCCGTTACAAGATAAATCCGACGCTGCTATTTCGATTTTACAATTACTAGAAACACCACATGAATAAGTTTTTCTTTTTATCCATCATCCTTTTATTTTTTGGTTCGCTTCAAGCGCAAGAATTGAATTGCCAGGTCAATATCGTCGTTGACAACAAAGTAGAGGTGAGCTCCACCGAACAAGAGATCATCAATCAAATGAAGCAGAGCATCACGGAAATCATGAACAATACCGCCTGGACCAAAGACAAATTCAAGGTGGAGGAGCGCATCAATTGCAACATACAAATTCAGATCCGTGAAATTCCAGCAACGGGGGCCTATCGCGGAGACATCCAAGTATCATCAGTGCGCCCGGCTTTCAATAGCAGCTATAACTCAACTATTTTCAATTTTCAAGACGAAAACTTTCAAGCTTCTTTTTCTAGAGGGGCTGTCTTGAACTACGTCCCTAACCAATACCGCGACAATCTCACCTCCATTCTGGCCTTTTATGCTTATTTCATCATTGGCATGGACTACGACTCATTTTCACTCAAAGGTGGTACGCCTTATTTTCAGGAGGCACAGCAAATTGTAACACTCGCCCAAACCGGTGGTGCTGCGGGCTGGAAGTCATCGGAAAGCAGCAAGCGAAACCGTTTTTACCTCGTAGACAATATGTTACAGCCTGTTTTTGAACCGTTTAGAACTTGTATTTATCAGTACCACCGCCTTGGTATTGACCAACTCTACGACAAAAAAGAAGAGGGCAAAAAAGCGATCAGTGCTGCGCTTAATTTACTCAGTCCAATCATGGCCACGCGCCCCAACACGGTCAATGTGGTGAGCTATTTATTTGGCAAAACTACTGAGCTCAAAAACATCTTTTCAGACGCTGAGCTCAAAGAAAAGCAAGACCTCGTCAATTTACTCAAGAAACTAGATCCGGCTAACGCCACGCGCTATTCAACTATTCTCGAATAATGCTTCGTTCGCTTCGCATTCAGCATTTTGCCCTCATCGAAGAAGCTCAATTAGATTTTGAGGAAGGCTTTACGGTGTTTACCGGAGAAACAGGCTCGGGTAAGTCGATCATTTTAGCTGCAGCACAACTCATTCTCGGTGAGCGCGCCGATCTTCAAGTGATCGCGCCTGGTGCCAAGAAGGCAGTTGTAGAGGCCGTATTTGAGATTTCAGCACAATACCTTCCTTTTTTTGAGGCCCACGATTTAGATTTCGAGGCGCAAACACTGATCAGAAGAGAAATTGCCCACGAAGGAAAATCGCGCGCATTTATCAACGACACACCTGTTTCACTGCAAGTATTAAAGCAGCTCACGGCTCAACTATTGCAAATCCATTCGCAATACAACACGCTAGAACTGAAATCTAAGCGTTTTCAGTTGGCGCTCATAGATAGTTTGCTTGGTCTGCAAGAAAAGCAACAACAATTTGCATTAGAATTTAACGCCTTTCAGGTCTTACAAAAAGAGATAGAAGCCAAGCGCGAAGCACTCAAGCAAGATCAGTTACAACAAGACTACAACACGTTTTTACTCGAGGAATTGCAGCTGCTGCAGCTCCAAGATCCTAAAGTTCGGCAACTCGAGCAAGAATTGGAGCGTTTTGCCAATGCATCCCAGCTCGAGGAAGCTCAGGCCGCGCTTTCAAGTATACTCGACGATGGCGGGCCTTACGCAGCGCTATATGCCAGAAAAAGCATTCTAGATAAAGTAAAGACGATCGATGCGGAAATGCATGGTTTTTCGGAGCGTTTACAACAAATCCTCATCGAGCTCAAAGAACTTTCTCGAGATGCTGCATCAACTTCCTTTGCCGATCTTGATCCATCCGAACTTCCGGGGCTTGAGGCGCTCCAAGATAAAATCAATAGCGCTTTACTCAAACATCGCGTTCAAGATGTGGCGCAATTAATTGAAATCCAAGAAAGTTTATTGCAAAAAAACGAAGGGCTTGAAGCGCAAGAACAATTACTTCAAGAATTGCAGCAAAAAGCAGTCGCTCAAGAGCAACTACTATGGGAGCGCGCCAAGTTCTTGCACACCCAGCGTAAAGCAGGTGTCAAGCAACTAGCGTTGCAACTCGAGGGCATCTTACACGAGCTCAAATTACCGCACACCAAATTAGCCTTTGAACTCACAGAGCTCCAACAGCTCAATACGAGCGGTTGTTCTCAATTAGAATTGCTCTTTTCGGCCAATTTAGGGCATCAGCCCGTTCCGGTTGAACGCGCCGCAAGTGGAGGAGAACTTTCTAGACTCATGTTGGCGCTGCAAAAAATGAGCTCCGAGAAGAAAGCCTTACCTACCATTATCTTTGACGAGATAGACACTGGGGTTTCTGGCGATGTTGCACTTAAAATGGGCAAGCTGCTCAACGAGATGTCGAAAAATGGGCAATGCATGGCGATATCCCATTTGCCTCAGGTGGCGGCGCGTGCAGCGCATCACTTAATGGTGCAGAAATCAGTAATCAAAGACCGCATGCAAACAAAAGTGAGTGTACTAGACCCCGCAGCTCGCCTTCAAGAAATCGCGCGCTTATTGAGTGGTGAAGAAATCACGGATGCTGCAATTGCCAACGCACAAGCCTTATTGAAAGGCATATGAGCCACAGACAAGAACTAACGCACGAGCAGCCTTTACTGCTTATTGGGAGTTGTTTCTCCGAAGAAATAGGTTCTTTATTACAAACGAATGGTTTTCAATGTTTAGTCAACCCTGGAGGTACTATTTTTCATCCTTTAGCGCTGGCAAAAATACTGGAGTGGGCACTAGACGAACCCAAGCCATTGCGAACGCATGTCCGTGAAGACATTCATTTGAGCTGGGATCTGTCCGGTACATTTTACGCGCTTTCAGAACCAGCATTCGAAGAAAAGACAAAAATCCTGCACCAAGACATTCGCTATTACCTTCAGCACGCCTCTCATTTACTCATTACTTTTGGCACAGCGTGGGCTTACGAACTCAAGAGCGACGGTCATATTGTTGCCAATTGCCATAAGCAACCGGCGTCCGAGTTCGATAAGAAACTCACTGACCTCGATGATCTTCAACACTCTTGGGAGCAACTTCTAGCTAAGCTCAAGGCATTCAACCCGCACCTAGAACTGATTTTTACCGTGAGCCCTGTTCGGCATCTCAAAGATGGCATCGTAGCAAACACGCGCAGTAAAGCGCGTTTACACTTATTGACTGAAAAACTCTGTGAGCGAGCAAATTGCACTTATTTTGAGGCTTATGAAATTGTGCAAGATCAGTTGCGCAATTATTCCTATTTCAAAGAAGATGGCGCACATCCGAATTCAAAAGCAATTGCTGCCGTTTGGCATATCTTTCAGGAGCGATTCATTGATAACGCCACAAAACAAAGCATCGAAGAATGGACGGCTCTTCAGCAATTAAAAGCGCATCGGGTTTTGTATCCAGAAAGTAGAGAAGCTCAAAAGTTAAAGAGTCAGATTCTTGAGAAAGAAGCAGCATTTTTCAATAAATATCCTCAGTTCAAGGATTCCACTCGCGCATAAATTGCGCTAAAAATGCCTCCATATAGGCGTGTCGCTCTTGTGCCATTGTTCGTGCAGTGGGTGTTTCCATGCGGTTTTGGAGCAATAGCAATTTTTCGTAAAAGTGATTGATTGTGTGTCCTTTGTCTTGGAGATACGCTTCTTTGGTTTGATGGAAGGTAGGCGCGATATCGGGGTTGTACAGGGCGCGTTGCCTGCTGCCACCATATGAAAAAGCCCTGGCAATACCAATGGCGCCAATGGCATCAAGCCGATCTGCATCGCGTACAATTTTGCCCTCTAGATGGGTTTCAAGATCAGCGACTCCTGCGCCTTTATATGAAACAACACGTACTATTTCTGCTACCTGTAAGGAAAGCTCCGCACTGCCTCCCAGTTCAAGCAATAGGGCTTGAACCTCATGAAAGCCTTTATCAAAGTCACCTCCATTGTATTTATGATCAGAGTAGTCGTGTAACAAGGCTGCCAGTTCTACAATGAGTGCATCTCCACCTTCTTTTTGCTGAATGTAAAGGGCATTTTTTCGAACGCGGTCAATGTGGAACCAATCGTGACTTCCCTCTTGATCGGTAAATTTAGTTTTTACCAATTGTTCTACTTGTGCAAGTAGTGCCTGCATTAGATTTTAATGATGCGTTTGGTCTGGCTTTGGCCATTTGAAAAGATCGTTAAAAAATAGGGTCCGGGCTTTAGGTCATTTATGTGCAATAAACTTTCGGCTGAAGTACGAAGTAATTGACCATTAGTAGCTCTTAATTCAATTCGTTGAAAATCTTGACTGACCTGAATATTGATCACATCTTCTGAAGGATTCGGATAAACATCGAATGTGATTGTTGGATGCTCAGCAAAACCTACAGGGTCGTCTTTGCGCACAGAAATATCGTCTAAATAGAGTTTGAAGCCATCGTAAGTGCGCAATACAAATGCGATATAAATAGTAGAGTCATTGTAACCTGCTGCGCTCAGATTGGCCTCTCTGAAAGTCCATTCAAAGTTTTCTTCTTGAACAGAACCAATGGTGTCTGTAAATGCAGCCGGGTCGTTGGTGGTGGTAGAAACCAATACAAGGTAGTCGTCTGGGAAAGAGGGGTCGTGTGATTTGGCTTCCCAACTGATGAAATTTCCAAAGCTACCAAGCGCAAGGGCAGGGGTGATGAGCCAACGATTGGCAGTATCGGCATTTTCAAAATAAGAACTAGCCGCAGCTACTGTGTCTAAGTTGTTTTCAGGGTCTGCAACGGTAATCCAGCCGTTGGCAAACTCAAGAACTTGTGGATGCGGTACTTGGGCATCAAGATTCAATAAGGTGTAGTTAGTTGGAATACCTGATTGAAAATCGGTGTTCAGTAAGCTAGTTTGCGCCTGCATTTGGGCAATGAAAAACAAGCAGAATAGAAAAGTAAGAAATTTCATAGGGTAAAGATAGTCATTCTCGTTAGTCAACCAAGGTGATCAAGATTTCGTTGAACTCCTGATAGAAGACGTCGAACTCCTTTAAATGTTTCTTGAAAAAAGCATAAATAACGGTCCAATCTTCTTGGTTGTAATAATTGGAACCTTCTAGATGCCAAGAGATCCTGCCAATTGTTTGACCTTCGTGGTTGACAAATTGAGGATCCCAGTGGGTTTGTATAGACATGTTGGATTCTAGTACCACTTTGAGCTCGGTAAGCTGTTCCCAAAAAATAGCTTGTATGCCCGCATCTTTGAATTGGATATCGTAACAAATAGAAATAGCCCTTCCGTCGCAAATCATGCGCAGGTAAGTGTTTTTCACTTGCGTTGGATAGTTGATCCAGTTGATGCGCCGGCCAGATGATGACATACAAGCGCGCATGTGCGTTTTAAAGCCCGCCCAAAAAGCTTCGTTCCAAGCTTTGCGTTCTTCTTTAGGTAACATGAACTAACTTACTGATTTCCTTTGGCGTGGTCAGCTAAGAATTGCTGTAAACCAATATCGGTAAGAGGGTGTTTAACCAACGCTTTGATCGCTGAAAGCGGGCCAGTCATGACGTCTGCACCAATAGTAGCACAATTAATGATGTGCATTGGATGACGCACAGAAGCCGCTAAGATTTCAGTATCAAACGCATAGTTGTCATAGATGACACGGATTTGCTCAATGAGCTGCAAACCATCAGTAGAAACGTCGTCTAGGCGTCCTAAAAAAGGTGAGATATAAGTTGCTCCGGCTTTTGCTGCCACTAAGGCTTGCCCTGGTGAAAAGATGAGCGTACAATTGGTGCGAATTCCTTTGTTAGAGAAGTATTTAATTGCTTTAAGACCTTCGGCAATCATCGGGATTTTAACCACAATATTTTTGTGCAAGGCAGCAAGTTCTTCACCCTCGCGGACCATTCCTTCAAAATCAGTAGCAATGACTTCTGCACTCACAGGACCATCTACAATATTGCAAATGTTCACGTAGTGCTGCAAAATATTCGCCTTGCCGGTGATACCTTCTTTAGCCATCAAAGAAGGGTTAGTGGTAACGCCGTCGAGGATACCCATGTCATGGGCTTCAGCAATTTCAGTAAGGTTAGCGGTGTCGATAAAAAATTTCATGGGTTCTTATTTTTTGCGGTTTTTAAGCATTTCTTGTTGTTGGCGCTGCATTTCTTCCAAGCGTTCTTGGAATTTTGATTTTTTCTTTACTTTCGGATTCGCAGCGTTTTGCGCCTTGCGCTCGGCCATCTTTACCTTGAGTTTATCTTCGTTGACAAAGAACTGCTTGATGACCACCATCATGACAATAGAAAGTAGTGTCGAGATAAAGTAGTAGTAGCTCAGACCCGCAGAGTAATTGTTAAAGAAGAAGATCATCATGAATGGGAAAATATACATGATGATGCGCATGTCAGGCATGCCGGGTTGCTGCGGCTGTTGCATATTACCGCTGTTCATGTATGTGTAGGCGAGGGTAGTACCAGCCATTAATAGGGTAAACAACGAAATGTGATCGCCGTAGACAGGAATATGGAAACCAAAATCTAAGATGGAGTCGAAAGAACTGAGGTCTTCTGCCCATAAAAAGCCCTTCTGACGCAACTCAAAAGCAGCGGGGAAGAAACGGAATACCGCAAGTAGAATGGGCATCTGAATGAGCATTGGAATACAACCGGCAAGAGGGCTTGCGCCTGACTCGCGGTAGAGCGTCATCATTTCCATTTGTTTTTTCATGGCGTCCTCTTGCTTCGGGTACTTGGCATTGAGTTCGTCGATTTCTGGTTTGAGGATGCGCATTTTTACAGAAGAAACAAACATCTTCCATTGAACGGGCATCAGGATGGTCTTGAGGATGAGCGTTAGAATAAGGATGGCCCAACCGATAGCGATACCGTTATCTACGAGTAAGTTGAAAATGGGTTGAACCGCATAAAGGTTGATCCAACGGAACAAGCCCCAACCGAAGTTAAGGATGTCGTCGTAGCCGCTTCCGTAGCTCTTGAGCACTTCGTAATCGTTAGGGCCAAAAAACCAATTAAAAGAAGCTTCGTTGTTTTGAAAATCGAGGGCCATAGTAGCGTGGTAACCTTTGAGGTGGGTCCAGGCTTGCGGATGTCCGTCCTTGAAATTCTTGATGAAAAACTTAGTACCTTTTTTAGGGAAAGGATTTTCTGGGTGTAGAATGGCTGAAAAGTAACTTTGCTTAAACGCCACCCAATTGATGTTCTCTTCTGCTACACCTGATTCACTTGCAGTTTCGGATAGGTAGTCGAGACCACTTTCTGCTTGATCAAAACAAATGGTGGAAACGCGGCGCTGCTCCGAGAACAAACGCTCCGTCTTTTTGAAATCTGCAGCCCAGTTTAGAACGGTGTTGTCTAAAATAAAGCCCTTGTTATCAATGACTTGAATATTGTAAGAGAGGTCGTGACCTTTTTTGAGCGCGTAGGTTTGACGAATGGTGCCTTCTGTGAATTGGGCTTCGTAAACCGCTTTTGTAGGTGAGTTATTTACAAGTTTAAAAAGGTAGTCTTTGGTGTAGATTTTGCCTTTTGCCGTACTGAGTACTAATTGATTGTGTGCATCACCGTCCTCGAACAAGCAAAGCGCGTTGTCTTTGTTTGCGGCAAAATCTTTGTAGTTTTTATATTGCTTGAGGTAAACTCCTGCAAGTATTCCACCTTTAGAGTTGAGTTCGATGCGCAACGCTTTGTTTTCGATGGTGGTGATTTCACCTTTCGCGACAATAGTAGATGAATGACTTGTATTTTGCGCTAAGTTGGTAACTGTTTTTTTGGCGCTATTGGTTTTCTTTTTCGCTTTTTGGGCAGCCACTGCTTCTTTTTTCTGAGCTGCTTTGATTTCAGCCTCAGAAGGCTGATTCATGACAGAAAAAACAGTGATAATCAGGCCAATTAGAACAAGGCCAATGGTGGAATTGCGATCCATAGGATTAGTGTTTTTTGTTTTTAAGTGCCGCTTTTACAAACGCGACAAAGAGTGGGTGAGGGGCATCCACGGTACTTTTGTATTCAGGGTGGAATTGTACGCCAACAAACCAAGGATGTGTCGGGATTTCAACGACTTCTACCAAGCCAGTATCCGGATTTTTACCTGCGGCAATCATGCCATTGGCTTCGTAATCTGCGAGGTATTGGTTGTTGAATTCATAACGGTGGCGGTGGCGCTCCGAAATATTATTGTTTTGATAAGCCTTCGCTGTATTTGAGTTGGGCTTGAGTTCACATTTGTAAGCTCCTAAACGCATGGTGCCACCCATATTGGAGATGCGTTTTTGCTCTTCCATCATGGAAATAACAGGCGCTGTCGTGTTTTCAGACATTTCTGTAGAATGTGCGTCGCTGAGGCCCAAAACGTTGCGGGCAAATTCGATCACGGCAATTTGCATGCCGAGGCAGATGCCCAAGAAAGGAATGTTGTTTTCGCGGGCAAAACGGACGGCTTCAATTTTACCATCGATTCCTCGAGAACCAAAACCTGGTGCCACAAGAATGCCATCTAAACCTGCAAGTTCGCTTGCGATGTTGTCTGAATCGAGTGTTTCGGAATGAATCCAGCTTAATTCTACTTTGGTTTCGTTGGAAACACCGGCATGAATAAACGCTTCAGAAATTGATTTGTAGGCATCTTTGAGCTCTACGTATTTCCCGATCAAACCAATTTTTACGGTGTGTTTTGGGTTTTTCAGGCGCTCTAGAAAAGCTTTCCAGTTGTCTAGTTTCGGGCTTTGTTTTTTAGACAAGCCAAGTTTATCGAGCACGACGGTGTCGAGTTCTTCGGCCTGCATGAGCAAAGGAACGTCGTAGATAGAAGCTGCATCGCGTGCTTCTATCACCGCATTAACGGATACGTTACAAAATTTCGCGATTTTCTTGCGCAAACCTAAATCGAGCTCGTGCTCAGTTCGGCAACAAAGCACGTCTGGCTGCACCCCGAGTTCGAGTAATTGCTTGACGGAGTGTTGTGTTGGCTTCGTTTTGAGCTCACCAGCAGCCGATAAATAGGGGACAAGTGTAAGGTGAACGACAATACAGTCGTTTTCGTGTTCCCACAACATTTGGCGAACTGCTTCTACGTAAGGAAGCGATTCGATGTCGCCAACGGTGCCGCCAATTTCGGTAATGACGATGTCGAACTGACCATTTTTGGCAACGGCCTGAATGCGCTCTTTGATTTCGTCGGTGATGTGTGGAATGACCTGAACAGTTTTGCCGAGGTAATCGCCGCGGCGTTCTTTTTCAATAACAGACTGATATATGCGCCCCGTAGTGACGTTATTGGCCTGTGAAGTAGGCACGTTCAAGAAACGCTCGTAGTGACCGAGGTCGAGGTCGGTTTCGGCGCCGTCGTCGGTGACGTAGCACTCGCCGTGTTCATAGGGGTTAAGGGTTCCTGGATCGATATTGATATATGGATCTAGTTTTTGAATGGTGGTGGTGTAACCACGCGCTTGTAAAAGTTTTGCTAACGACGCAGATATGATGCCTTTCCCTAAAGAAGAAGTCACACCCCCGGTTACAAAAACATACTTGGTTGAATTGGACATAAATCGTTTGTAACTACGGGAAACAAAGGTAATACATTATTTCTTATCCTGCCAAGTAAAATAGCTTTGTTGTTGCTTAGGACGATCGATTTCTGGCTCTCGGAGTGGTTCGCACGGCAAGAGTGTTTCTTGACAATCTTTCGGGAGCGCTTGATACAGTTTGGTTCCGTCGCTTTTCCAGGCAATCATTTCATCGCTAACTTCCTTGACAACCTTAGCCGGATTACCAACCGCCAAACTGCGCGCTGGAATTTGCATTTTAGCCGGAACAAATGCAAGAGCGCCAATAATTGCTTCTTTTCCAATCACGACGTCGTCCATGATCACGGCGTTCATGCCGATCAGGCAATTCTCTTCTAAAATGCCCCCGTGAATAATGGCCCCATGACCAACATGTGCGCCGGCTTTTAAGTGAACGGTTGTTCCTGGAAACATATGAATGACACAATTTTCTTGAACGTTACAGCCGTCTTCGATAATGATTTGTCCCCAGTCGCCACGCAAAACGGCGCCTGGGCCAATATAGACGTTTTCGCCAATAAGCACATTTCCGGTGACGTTTGCTTGTGGATGTACAAAGCTAGATGCTTTAATGACTGGAATGAATCCATTAAAAGAGTAGATGGCCATTTTTTGAATTTGAGTGTTAAAGATAGAGAATACGTCGGGAATAGATGGTATAGATTGATGAACCTTGTTTCATTCTTATATATCCTATTTAACATAATATAAATTATATGACAATTACAACAAAAACAACATCCCAAACGTTGTGTATCTTTGCACTGTGTATAGCACCGACCAACAAACCCTCCACGACCTCGAGTTTGAAGCCATCAAATTATGGCTCGAGAAATTCTGTATTGGCCCAACAGCACTCAAGCAAGTTCAGACCTTACAACCGCGCACGCAATTCGTGCAACTGCGTCAAGAACTCAAGCGCCTCGACGAATTGCGCCAAGTGCGCGTTCACGGCGAAAAATTTCCGCTGCTCGAATTTGAAGAGCTGCTGCAAGAAATTAAATTGTTGGGCATTCAAAAAGCAGTCATTTCTCTAGAAGGATTTCGCCGCATTTATCAAGCCTCAGAACTTGTTAATGCACTCGTGTTGTTTTTTGAAAATGCGTTGTTCCAATACCCTTTACTTAAAGAGCTCACCACAGACGTCTATTACACCAAAGAAATTCTCGACGAAATTGATCAGGTTTTTGACCGCAATGGTCAGATCAAAGACGACGCTTCTGTAGCCCTCTCAGAAATTAGAGCCCGCATTCGGGTGCTACGGGCTCAAATCAATAAAAATTTCGACAAAGAACTGCGCCGACACAATAAAGACAAAGTTTTAGCAGAAACATTAGAAACGTTTGTCAATGAACGCCGTGTGCTTACCGTACTTTCCACCTTTAAACGAAAAGTACCAGGAAACATACACGGTTCGAGTAAAACGGGCAGCCTGACCTTTATTGAGCCGCTTGTCAATGTACCGCTCAACAACGAACTCGAATTCTTATTTGACGACGAACGCAAAGAAATCCATCGGATTTTACAGGCGCTCACCGGCCTCATGGTGCAATACAAGCCGCTGATAGAGGCTTATCAAATCTTGCTCACTCGAATCGATTTTCTCAATGCCAAATGCAAGCTAGCATTAGAAATGCAAGCGGTTTTGCCCGCTATTGGGCAGCATACTGGCTTGCATCTCAAAGAAGCGTATCACCCATTGCTCAGACGCGCTAATCAGCAGGCGGGCAAACCTACCTTTGCACAAGAACTAAAGCTGCAGCAAAAATCCAGAATGCTCGTTATTTCGGGGCCTAATGCGGGTGGCAAGAGCATCACGCTCAAAACGATTGGGCTGTTGCAACTGATGCTGCAAGCGGGTTTGTTAGTGCCCGTAGCGCCGGATAGCCAGATGTGTTTTTTCAAGCAGATTTACTCTGATATTGGAGATAATCAATCTATTGAAAATGAGTTAAGTACATACTCTTACCGCTTGCAACGCATGAAGTTTTTTTTGGGCCGTGCAAACGCGCAAACTTTGTTGCTTTTAGATGAATTTGGTACAGGCTCTGATCCCGAACTTGGTGCCGCGCTTGCAGAGGTTTTCTTTGAACAAATGTATGCCCTCAATGCTTACGGGGTGCTTACCACCCACTACAGCAATATCAAGCTGAAGGCCGACGAACTTCCCGAAGCCAAAAACGGCTGTATGCTTTTCAATGAAAAAGACCTCTCCCCGCTCTATCAATTTGCACTCGGGCAGCCCGGCAGTTCTTTTACTTTTGAGGTCGCTCAACTCAATGGTATACCCAAAAGCCTTATTCACGAAGCCAAACAACGCCTCAATCAGCAAAAAGTAAGACTCGACCAATTGCTGAGTAGCCTCCAGAAAGAACGCAATCAATTGCTCGCTCAAAACAAGCGTTTGTCTGAGGCCGCCAAAGCTGCTGAGCAAGCTAGTGCCCAACACGAGCAAGAAATTCAGAAGCTGCAACACAAGCAAAGCCAAGTGAGCCAGGTACAAGAAACGAGTCAGCGCCAATTACAAGCGGGTAAAAAAATGCTGGCTTTCATCGAAAGATTCAATGCGACATCTCGAAAAAAAGATGTCAACACTGCTCTTTTTCAAGAACTTACTCAGTTTTTACGCCTAGAAAAATCCAAGCAAACGATCAAGAAAAAAACACCGACCCCCTCACCTGCTCAGAAACCCACTAAAAAAGAGGTGCAGCGCGCTGAAAAGTATGAGCAAGAGCGCATTAAGGTCGGTTCACAGGTCCAGCTGATCCAGACCAACCGCATCGGAATTGTAGAAGAAATGAAGGGTAAGCAACTTACCGTGATATTTGGTCAGGCAAGAATCAAGGTGGGTTTAGAAAAGCTCCGGTTCTTGGCAGACTGAAATTTAACATAAGTTACACATGAATCCCTTGAAAATGCGTAACTTTGCGCTCAATTTTTTAATTTATCACAACAAATGAGTAGTACAGCACTTGGAAACCACATCTTGGTGGAGTTTATGAATTGTGACCCGCATGTCATGAACGACGTCGCGGCCATTGAACGCGATATGGTAGGCGCCGCACGCAAAGCAGAAGCCACCGTTATCAATTCTACCTTCCACCACTTTTCACCTTATGGTGTTTCTGGTGTGGTCGTGATCCAAGAGAGCCATTTAGCTATTCACACCTGGCCAGAATATGGCTATGCTGCCGTCGACGTCTTCACTTGCGGCGACATGAACGCCTGGATTGCCTTTGATCACCTCAAAGCATGTTTTGGCGCCAAGTCTTATTCTGCCATCGAAATGAAACGCGGTTCGGTTAATTTGCTCACCCGCAACGATTTCGACATCACCAGCGCTCGTGAAAAAGCAGCTGAGTGGCGCAATCCAGATTTCTATACCCGCAACGTTTGGTTCACAGACAAAGACGAAGACCAAGCGCTTTCTTTGCGCTTCACCGGCGACGTCTTCTTTGACGTACAATCGCCATTTCAACGCGTTCGTATTTTAGAATCCACTAAATACGGTAAAATGTTGGCCCTCGACGATATGGTCATGACCACCATCAAAGATGAGTTCCACTACCACGAAATGATCTCTCACCCTAGCCTATTCACCTTGCAAAATGCAAAGAATGTATTGGTCATCGGCGGTGGCGACGGCGGTACGGTTCGCGAAGTATTGCGCCATAGCAATATTGAAAAAGTAACAATGGTTGAAATCGATGGAGAAGTCATCAAGGCTTGTAAAGAGCACCTTCCAGAAATTGCTGCAGCCTTCGACGACCCACGCCTAGAACTCATCGTAGACGATGGCATTGCCTACGTTAAAAACGCACCCGATGCCATCTACGACCTTTTGATCGTCGACGGTTCAGATCCTGTTGGCCCAGCAGAAGGTTTATTCAGCGTAGATTTCTACCAAAACTGCTACCGTACGCTCAAAGCCGATGGTATATTAGTAGCGCAAGGCGAATCGCCTAAGTTCAACGAAAGAGCATTTGCTGAACTCAACCAAACCCTTCAAGGTATCTTCGGAAAAGAAAACGCACCAGTTGGATTGTTCTTCGTGCCAACCTACCCTACCGGCATGTGGTCTTTCCAATACGGCCTCAAAGGCGCTGCAGACCCACGCAAAGTCACCAACACAGACGCCATCAAGTCTTTTGTTGCCGAAAAAGGTCTCCGCTACTACAACGAAGACATCCATTTCTCAACCTTCGCGTTGCCAAATTTTGTAAAGCAATTAATTCAACAATAACATGACAATTTCCCACAACAAGGTCGTCACCTTGACCTACAAGCTCTCTGATCACACAACCGGAGAACACATCGAAGAAACAACTCCGGAAACTGCCTTGACCTTCTTGTATGGTGTCGGTGGGATGATTCCCGAATTTGAGGAAAAACTCGCAGGCAAAGCTGCTGGCGAGCACTTCGATTTTCATATTTTAGCAGCCAACGCTTACGGCGAGCAAGACCCACAGCACATCGTGATGCTTCCGGCCAATATTTTCCACGACGAAAACGGCAGCTTTGACAGCGAAATGTTCAAAGTGGGCAGCATGGTACCAATGTCTGACAGCGAAGGCAACCAATTGCGCGGTCGTATTTTAGAAGTAACAGACGAAACCGTACAAATGGACTTCAATCACCCGCTAGCAGGCACAGACCTTCATTTTGCAGGTACTATCTTAGAAGTTCGCGACGCTGACCCAGAAGAATTGGCGCACGGTCATGCACACGGCCCACACGGTCATCAGCACTAAACGCAACAATTTAGCTACTTTATTGTTAGAAGGCGTATATCGGTATTTTCCGGTATACGCTTTTTTATTTTACAACACATGGCTACAGTATTTGAAACCAGACTCATTGGCAACATCGGCAAAGACGCACACGTCAAAACTATGGAGCGCGGTATTGTCGCGATCAACTTCCCGGTTGCACACAATAAAAATTGGAAGGACAAAAAAACCGGACAAATGCGCACCAAAACCACATGGGTCAATTGCACCATCTGGAAGCGCGATGGCTCTAATATGCGCATCATCGATTTTCTTACCCGCGGCACGCTCGTAGAAGTGCTCGGCACACCTTTTGCCAAAACAGTTCAGCTCGAAGACGGACAAATGCGCACAGAAATCCGCCTCAATGTGTCTAAAACAAACATTCTCCGCCCTGCCAACCGCGAAGACCAAGAAGGTCTTGGCTATGTCGATCAGGATGAAGAAGAAGATCAGTACGGCACAAGCCTCGATGATTTTTCATTGGATGGTGATGATTTTGAATAACTTAGCAAAAGATGAAAAAAAAGTGATGAAATTTTTAAACTTTTCACTTTTTAAATTCTAAAAATTACATATATTTGCATCCTCGAATTGA
>JACCDV010548017.1_pt1 | contig 74693 bp, 84 predicted proteins | sample 7446131 | NCBI WGS metagenome assembly JACCDV01 (sample SAMN15323448, study PRJNA562643) | freshwater metagenome | isolation source: river surface water | place: USA:Blue River Watershed | collected 2017-08-17
ATAGGAAAAAACAGAAACTTAAGTAAAGCAAAATAATAGGAAAAAACAGAAACTTAAGTAAAGCAATACAATAGGAAAAAAACGAAACTTAAGTAAAATAGCACATACAATAGGGCGAAATTATAAAGTAGCACATACAACAGATCGAAATCATAAAACATTTGTTGTTGATTGAAACAGTAATTTCGCTTTGTTGTACAACAGAGTAATTTTATTATCCGTGGTGACATCATTATCTAAACTAGACGCTCCGGCAAAAATATAGATATCGTATGATTGTATAGGTAATTTACCGTTTTGATAAGCTGTGCGGCTAGTATAGACATATAACGTTGTATATACGCTATACTTATATACGTTGTCTGGTACAGTCCATTGTTTTGACGTTTTAAAAGCGGCTTTTATGGTTGCGTAACAACCAGTTTTTGTTATATTGTGTTTTGGATAGGTGTGATTACTATTTATTGTAAATCCCATTTGTATAATAAAATAGTTATATTTTTACAAGACATAATAAGCGAAAAATAGTTACAGTAATGGCCACGATAAAGTAGTTTGTTGATGTCCGCAATTACTACCCGAAGAAAAATTACTGACTAATCCATAATAAATTTCAATCGTACCGGTATCATTAATAATAGCATTCCCTATATCACTTGTCGGTCCATTTACCCATATAACATTATATATAGGTCTAGCGGGTCTATAACCTGCTGGTATAGTAGAAATAAGATATACATCAGTGGCATCCGCCGTTTCTACTACATATGGTAAAGTAATATATACGATATCATGGCGGCGTATATATGGTACATCGATAGATCGGGAAAAACATCCTGATACTGTCAGTGTCCATGTGCCATTTGCGTAAGTTGAATCCGAAATATCACCCGCAACACTAAGATTTCCAACGGATACAGCCACATTTCCACTTGTATCAATGGTCAAATGATCAGTAGCCGTTGTATGGCTGCGTATATCAGATGTATCTGATAAACAGAATTTATATCCGACTGATGATAAGAATTTGGTATTCGAACTATATTTTTTAACTACACCCCATCTATGAGAACCACCAGCATCTATAGTTAAATAAGAATCTTCTCCGTTAATAGCAACCGTACGCGCCGTCGTGGCAGTAGCCGATTGTGTTCCTGCCAATAATTGAATACTAGGATTTGTTGGTAACGATACTTGACCGTCTGTAGACGAAAAAGTTGTTTCTTTACCATCTTTACCTACATATGTATGACTAGTGGATGGGTTATCCCTACCTATATGTAAATGTTTTCCACCAGTGGCCTGACTAATATTAACTCCATTTGCCCAGTGAACACAATCAAATACACTAGTTAATCCCGTACCAGAATTCCAAAATTTCCACAAAGCGCCACCTGCTTTTATTTCAAATGGATTAGTTGGCGCAGATGTGTTTCCTACTCCCAAATAACCCGCAGATGTAGCAATAAATACAGTATTCATTGAACTAATAGTACCTCCTGCCGACCCAGGAGCGCCTTGTAAATAAAATTCTCCACTCCCTTTAAAGAATCGAAATGCCGAAGATGAACTAAATACTTCACTAGTTCCATTGTGATACATATCGAATTTCAACTGAACATTATCATGAGTAAGCGGAACAATTTGTATACCCGGCCTAGAATCGCCAGAAAAATAGAGATTTACACCAGGTCCATTTGCTACACTGCCACTCGTACCTTGAATAGATAATCTACCATTTGTTGTATCTCCCCCGTTGAGAGATAATTTTCCGAATGTAACCGTACTACTAGTAGCTATATCCTGTGGTAATGAAAACGTTGGATTACCAGAAACTCCTGTTCCGTTACTAATACTTATTTGATTTGTAGTACCGGTTAATGTACGGGCTCCAACAGTACCACTACTAGCGTATAGCATACCAGATAAACTAGCAACTTTCAGGGAAGTTAATGTTGTCAATCCATTTTCATCAACTATTAAATTTTTTGCTTGAGCCCCAGCAAGGCCAGTGGATATAAAAGCTTTCCCTGCCCCGCTAGAAACAATTGTACAACCAAAACGTGCTCTATCATTACTATCCGCAATATCTGTTCCATGATCAAAACCTATCCACCATTCGTCATTAGCGCTGTTATTACCATTTGCCAATTTCACCAATCCTGTAGCTGTAGCGGTCGAAAAATATCCAACGATAGGATTTGTTGAAGTAGCAGCCAATCCTACTCCTAATTGTCCAAATCGCACATTACTAGATGTAGCTATGTCTTGAGGTAAACTGAACGTTGGAGCGCCAGAAATTCCGTCTCCATTACTAATACTAATTTGATTTGTAGTGCCGGTTAATGTACGAGCACCAACGGTACCACTGCTAGCATATAACATTCCCGATAAACTGGCAACTTTCAAACTAGAAATATCAAAAACACCAGAGGCGTTGATACTAGCCGCCGTGCTCCATGAAAAACTGGATCCTAAAGTACCAGCTGCTGCGTAATAGAAGTTTAATTTATTATTATTTTTTGAAATAGAAAATGGGGCATACGTATTACTATGAATCCATAAAGTACCGGAAAAATAACTGTCGTATGTCGTATACATATCATTTTCGTTCCAAGTCAATTCTTGTCTGATAGCATGTGAATTTCCATCAATATAAAATGTTTGATTAGGGCCATTTGTAATATCGGAATTTGGTCCTCCTACTGATAATCTCGAATATAAATAACTACCTGAACCTAAAACTAATGACGCAAATGTAACACGAGCACCTGCATTTATATCCTGCGGTAAACTAAACGTTGGGTTACCACCAACCCCTGTTCCGTTACTAATACTAATTTGATTCGTAGTACCGGTTAATGTACGAGCCCCAACAGTACCGCTGCTAGCATAAAGCATTCCGGATAAACTTCCTATAACAGCACCTCCGTTAAAAGTAGCGGTTGATGAAAACGTAGCACTAGTAGCAGATAAACTATCATTCAAATTAACTGTTCCATCGAATTTGCTATCGCCTGTAAATGTTAAACTACCCGCATTAGAAATACTAAATGAATCAGCAAATGTTAAATTGGACCCGAGTGTACCGACCGCATATTGAAAAGATAACGCGTCAGAATTTTTATGTAATCTAAAAGATGATCCAGCATCAGAAGATTTCCAATCAGTTCCGTCGGTAAAGGCATCAAATGCCAGAGCAATATTATCATGACCCCATGGTATAATAGAAATTAACGGATAATTATCCAAATCCGTAGTAAATTGAACATGAGGACCATTAATTGACGTATTTGTACCATGTACCGCTAATTTCGCCAATCCAACCGTTTCAAATGGAACAGTGCTAGTTTCTATGCCTATTTTACCGAATCTAACAGTGGAACTAGTCGCTATATCCTGTGGCAAACTAAACGTCGGATTACCAGAAACACCGTTTCCGTTGCTAATACTTATTTGATTAGTTGTTCCTGTTAGCGTTCTTCCGGCAAATGTACCAGTTCCTGTTCGAGCCATCATACCCGTAGTAGAAAAATCAGAATCATAAACAATATCCGTTGTATCGGCTAAATCCGTGCTAGCAGCCAGACCAGAAACTACACCACCACCGGAAGCGATTAAAACACCGGAAAATCCCGTTAATGTTAATCCGGCAAATTCGGGTTCGCTAGAAGTTGCTATACTTTGAGGCAGACTAAATGTGGGATTACCAGAAACACCATCCCCATTATTAATAACAACTTGATCAGTTGTTCCTGTTAATGTTCTTCCGGAATAATTGTTCGCAGATGTTCTTGCCATTATTCCAGTGGTTGAAAAATCAGAGTCTAATATTATATCAGTTCCATCGCTTAAATCGGAAGAAGATACAGTTCCTGTAGATAAAACTCCAGCGGTAGCTTTTATAATACCAGAAAATCCTGTTAACGTTAATCCGGCAAATTCTGGACTATTAGTAGTATTTATAGCTTGTGGCAAACTAAAAGTTGGATTACCGGAAACTCCATTTCCATTTGTGATAATAACATGATCAGTTGTTCCGGTTAAAACGCGCGCGCCAACTGTACCACTACTAGCGTAAAGCATTCCGGATAAACTTCCAACAACTAAACTATTCAGCGTCGTTACTCCGGCTGAGCTTAAAGAAAATCCCGTTGTAAATGAAGCCGTTCCTCCGGCAGTTCCTGTTGCGTATTGTATAGAAAAAGAGGAACTTTTAATAACTCTAAACGCTATAGAATGCGTTAACAGATCATTAGTTCCATCAAAATAATGGTCAAATTTAATCTGTATATTATCATGAGCGTATGGCATTATTTCTAGTAACGGTAATGAATCTGCCGATGTGTAAAAGAACATATGCGGACCCGTCGACGCGTTTGTATTCGTACCGTATAAGTTTATTTTACCGGTATCGTATGAAGTAGATGATGTACCCGCTGTTAATTTGCCAAAATGAACTACACTATTCGTGTTTATATCTTGCGGTAGTGATAAAGTTGGATTACCCGATACGCCATCGCCATCAGTAACCGTTATTTGATTAGATGTTCCCGTTATAGAGCGCGCTCCTACTAAACCGCTACTGGCATAAAGCATTCCTGTTAAACTTGCCACCTTCAAACTATTGATTGTAAAAATACCCGCCGATGATAAACTCAGCGCGGTTGACCAGCTAATAGTAGAACCGGCAGAAGATGATGCGTAATTTACCGCTAAAGCTGATCCTGATTTTGATATTTGTACAGGAAATGATGATCCAGCTATCCAATTGGAATAATCAGAATATGCGTCTATAGATATGAAAGACGCATCGTGAGCATAAGAAAGTACTTGTATGGCTGGTCTAGAATCTTGTGAAGTTACAATATTCAACGATGGCGCGGATGACGAATTAGTTGTTCCATAGACCACGCAAGTTGCTATTCCTGACGATGGCGTACTACTAGTTGTATTAATATATAATTTACTGGCGATATTACTATAACCGGAACCTAAATAAAACAAAGTAGATAAACTTGTGGATCCTATAATACTTATCGCATTACCTCTGGCTATTTCAAAGTCGATACCACTTCCAATTTCTATTTTTGTATTGGAACCAAATCTCTTAACTATACCCCATCGTAAAACAGATCCGGTATCAACAGACAAAAACGAAGACTCTCCTTCTATATACATACCTTTCGCTGTTGTTGATATAGTAGATCTCGTCCCCAATTGTAACTGAACCAAAGAACTTATGGGCGTTGATCCTAAACCTAGTGTTCCAAATTGAACATCACTACTCGTTGCTATACTTTGTGGTAAACTGAATGTTGGGGCTCCGGAAATCCCATCTCCATTCGAAATATTTACTTGATTAGCTGTTCCTGTTAATGTACGAGCCCCAACTGTACCACTACTAGCATATAACATTCCTGATAAACTACCTACTTTCAAACTGGAAATATCAAAAACACCAGAAGAACTAATACTAGCGGCGGTAGTCCATGAAAAACTGGATCCGGCAGTGCTGGCCGAAGCGTATTTGAAACTTAAAGCATTACTGAGTTTTGTTAATAAAAAAGGCGCGTAAGTTCCGCTACGAATCCAGTTTGTTCCGTTGAAATAACTGTCATATGACGTGTATATATTATCACTATTCCAATTCAAATCCTGTTTTATTGGGTGTGTATTACCATCTATGTAAATTGTTGTATTTGGTCCTGTTGAGGCATTTTCAGAAGCACCGCCGATGGAAAATTTAGCATTCGTTAAACTGCCAGTATTCAATAATAATTTACCAAATTGAACATTACTCGAAGTGGCTATATCCTGCGGTAAACTAAACGTTGGATTGCCAGAAACTCCATTTCCATTGCTAATACTTATTTGGTTAGACGTTCCTGTTAATGTTCTCCCTTCATAATTATTGGCAGATGTTCTTGTCATAATTCCTGTGGCGGAAAAATCGGAATCAAATATAATATTACTAACATCTGTTAAATCAGAAGTAGATATTGTGCTTGCTGATAGAACACCGGCGGATGACTTCACAACGCCGGAAAATCCTGTTAAAGTTAATCCAGCAAATTCCGGACTATTAGTAGTATTTATGCTTTGTGGTAGCGACAAAGATATATTTCCCGATACACCATTTCCATTACTAACATTAATTTGATCTGTTGTTCCTATAACAGAACGTTCCGCGTAAGTATTTACGCCTGTTCGTATAAGTATTCCCGTAGTTGAAAAATCACTATCCATGACAAAATCAGCAATATCGCTTATATCGCTAGAAGAAATTTGTCCGGCTGATAATACGCCGGCGCTAGCCAAAAGTACTCCCGAAAACCCTGTCAGTGTTAAACCGGAAAATACAGGACTACTGGTTGTGGCTATATTTTGTGGTAAACTAAAAGTTGGATTACCTGTGCCGTCTCCGTTTAATATAGTGATTTGATTCGCCGTGCCTGTTAATGTTCTGGCAAATGCTGTTCCTGAATTGACGGCTACTATCCCATCAGTTAAAGAAGATAAATCTGTACCTCCTATTTGGAACGAACTACCGGCGGCGTTTTTTCGATAAAGTAATTTCGAAGTAGAGTCAAAATATAGTTTTTGATATCCCGTATCTGGATTAGTAACAGAAGCCATTTCAGGTAATTCAACAGAATCCGTATATTTTACCACCGTTGAACCGCCCACTGATACTGACATTTTTCCATCGGACTCCAAAAATAATCCCGTATCTGGATCATTTTCAAAAGTAAATCCGGGGTTTGAAACAGTGCCGTTTTTCGTATGAATATTCTCAACATAATGCGACATATTATATACTGTTATACATATTTACATTTAAAAACCTTGTTTGTAAAAAATGAATATTTGTTCAAGTATTGATTTGCCACCGAAAAAATGTATTTACGAGTCAGTCGGTTGGCAGCCCATACCAACCCATCAGAAGTTATTGCTCTTTCAAAGAGAAAACCAGAAAATGTATCTTACAAGAGAGAACATAATATGTTATTTGCTTCAAATGCTTTTGGGCGTATAGTTTATATTGACAGTACGTTATTTGAAACAACACGAGCTTTATTGGAACACAAACATCATCCTAACAATCTTGTTGCTGTATCTTATTCTTTTAATCCGACGAACGAAAAAAAGACTTACAATTCCATACAAATATATCCAAAAAAAATAAACGATTGTATCGGCGAAATTTTAGAACAACCGGTTCATTCGTCGTATATAGATTCGCATAATTCACTTCACGAATCGAAGGCGTCAATAGGAAAAACGATTACCTCCTTATTGAAACAGCCAATAGATCATCAAATAATTGCTATGACAACGGCGTATGTGCCTAGAAACGTACATAAAAATAACAGGATAGAAGATGTTGTACAGAATAATTTTGCGTGGTTACAAAACAGATTTGAAGAAAACGGTTGGAATATTATAAGCCATTATATACGCCATTACCCGGGTACAACTAATACAAGAATGATTTTCCAAATGTTTAGACTAAGACGATACGAAGAAGACCCTTCCAATCAAATGTCTTGGCAGCCAACCCAGTGACTTTTATCAACACGTTCGTTCCGGATATAACAGAATTCACATCCAGTCCTTCGTCATCCCTAAACATTTTTTTTGTGTCCATTACGCCTATTCTGACTATCGTACCACTTTGATTTCTATAAGCGCCAGAGATTTCAAAATATCCTCCCACGGTACCAGCAATATCTGTTCGTACACAGGATATAAACGCGGCAAATCCATAAGTAGTTCCACTAGCCATAGCTTGTGAATGGATAGTTGTAGCGGTTGCGTTAATTGTACTTATGGCGATCTCTGTATCGCCCGCGCCAGAAGCAGCAATGGCATCATCCACATATTTTTTATTTGTGATATCATTATCATTAATAACGAGTAATTCATAATTGGAAGTTTCAGAAGTCAATAAACCGTCCTCGTCAAATGTAAATGTTCGCATACCACCGTTTGATATACCTATCGTGTTTGTTGCTGGTCTATAGAATCCCGTATCCTTATCTCTATCAAAACTCATAGATGGTGCTAACATAGATCCATCATCGGCAAATACTTTTCCTGTTAATTCTCCAAAATAAGGAGTAGGCTGAAGAGATGTTTCGTCAGACATTATATAATATTGTCTATTTTTAATACATATCTGACAAACTCATACCGTTTATACCTACTCCATCCATTTCACTTGTATCTCCACCTATCGCATTATTCACAGTATTGGTCAATCTACCCGACGTATTATCTATAGTATTATTTAATTCGTTTGTTGCTCTATTTATATTATCATTCGCAACTGCTTTTAATTCGTTTGCCGTATTGCTTATTGCTTGATTAACGGCTCCGGTTAAATTACTTTTTGCTTCGTTTGCTATACCGGATAAATTACTGCTTAATTCGTTTTTCGTTTTGCTTATTGCTTGATTAGCTGCGCTGGATAATCCGGATTTTAAATTATTCACAATATCGGAAAATCCTCCCATAATACTATCAAATCCACCAGTAACTGCTTTTGTTTTACTCATTTTATAAAGTATAAGCGCCAGCATAACGAACATTACAAATATTATTATGTACAAAACGGTATTATCAACACCGCTAACAAGGGGTTGTTCAGCCGGTACTATCGTACCTTCCGGAGTCGTTTCAACCGAATCGCCGCATTTTTGTTTAATGATTGTACTAACTATGGCATTGTTTTCTCCGTTAGAATACAAATTTTGGTCGCAAAATTGTACATTGGGGCAATCTTGTTCTAAATTATATCTCGACGGTTTGTATCCATAGCTTTGACACGTTGGATTAAAACAAAAAGGGCTTCTTTTATATATTTTTGCGGCTTCTGAATCGTTAGGATCATCCTGTGTTCCCGTTATACAAGAACATATATCATCTGTTGGGTATGTATTACAATAATTTTTCATTGTAACATCACAAGCTCCCCCGCGATCCCAATATTCACCACAATATTCCTTAGGAGTTAAATCAGGAGCCAAAGCAAATACATCGTTTGTTTCGCTTCTTACTTTGTCTTGAATGCTATAAGGCCTCAAACGAGAGTCATGAGCACAGCATAACTGTTGCGCAGTTACGTTATTAGCAATTTTACTTTCGTGATATTCTCTCAATAATTTATCTTTTATTGCTGCTATCTGGTCATTTTTATTTACTGGAGCTCCTGGTTGTGGCTTATATCCGCTATTATCATCGCTGCTGCCACCGCCGCCCGATAATCCGCCAGTCAAACCTCCAAGAATACCGCCTCCCACGAGATTTAAGGGGGCGGTTACTATACCAGTCGCAACATTAAAAACCCCATCTAATCCGGGTACACCTGTACTAGGTATGCTTGGAAACCCAGGTATGGAAGAAAGTAACGGTATTTCGAATCCTTCTTTAGACATTATATTATACTATTTTTAATTCGCGGAAATAAATAAAACTTGTCATCCTATTTGTTTCGTTCTTATATTCCCTAAGAAATACATTCCGTAAATCAACGCACATAATATACATACTAAAAATATAAGTGTTTTCGAAATTTCATCAGCGACAAAAACATTCTTAGCGCTTATTCCTTCCAACGCGGAAATGTCTTTTTGTGTTATTATGAGAGGTGAGCATTTCTGTTCTTTGTCTAGAGTTGTTTGATTATAAGCCGAATCATTACAATTTTTATTATAACAATACATGTTGTTCTTGATTTTTGCGACATTATCAGAATCGGTAGGCAACGGTACTTTTGGTAAACAAGCACATCGAGGATTATTTTCATCCTCGCAAAGATTATTATAAAAAATATCACAGGCTTTCGTAGAACCCCAATACATACCGCAATATTCGCTAGGTTCAATAGCCGGATCAAAAACTGTGATACCATCATCGGCAATAGGTATAGATCGTAATGCTATCGATTTTACACAACAGTCGCCTTTATTTGCTATTCGATAATTATACGCTAACGTTGAATTTCTGGCCGTCATGTAAGCGACCTTTTCCTCCAATATTTTTACTTCTCTGTTTATTTTTTCGTAATTTTCTCTTAAAACTTCCAATGCCTTCGTTTCATTGATATTAATATCTATTTCCGCCCGTGCCTTCGCGTTTAGTAACTGTAGTTCTGCTCCCATAATATCAAATTTCGCAGTAAATGGTTTAACGTATTCAACTATATCAGCAGCTCTGTGCCTATCTATACAGCCTATGTTATCTGGATCTGGAATAGGACCAATTGCCATACCCTCAAGTTTAAATCCATTTAATTCATTCAAAGAATCCGTTAATTCCTTATGTTTTGCTAGAATATTTTTTACTTCAATTATGTACAATTCTTTTTCGTTTTTCACGACTATCGTTCCTTCCCTATATTTTTCTATTGTTGCTTCTAACGAAGCGATTCCCAATTTTGCTTTCTCAAAACTGGTAATTAGACCATGTGCTTGTTTAACAAACTTTTCAGCCATATCGCTGGGAGCGCAACCGCTAATAATACCCATATCTATCAAAAAATCCACCAATGCTTCCAATGTTTTTGACAATGCTGTTTCTGTACCATGTTTAACTGTTAATGCTGCTTCAATACTGGCGTCTCTTGCTTTTCGCAATGCTAATGACCCCAAATCTCTTGCCCTATAAGCTAAATTTTTTGCTTCTTCTGCTAACGCTTGCGCCTGACGAGCTACCCTTTCTGATGATAAACGTATTGCTTCATCTGCTAATCTGGAAGCTTCTGCGGCTTTATTAACGGCCTCTGTTGCTAAATCCTGCGATTGTTTCGCCAATTCTGAAGCTTCATCGGCTATTATTGTTGTTTTTTGTGCCAATTCACCGGCGTCAATAGCCACGGCTTTTACGGAATTAGCAGCCTTGGATGCTTCTGATGCTGCTGTTGTGGCTAGTTTAGCGGCGTCGTTGGCCACATTAACGGTTGTTTTAGCAACGGCATTTGCTGCTGTAACGATACCTCCGCCAACTGTGTTAAAAAACGACGATGCGCCTCCGCTTATTGTATTAATAATTGATGAAAAGAATCCCATTATATCTACGCAAAAAAAATAATAACCGTAATAAACGAATTTAAGAGCTTATCTTTACTAATACAACACTTTGATTAAACATTTCCAATCTCATGTACACTGGAATAATGTATAACTTACCGACTACATTGACATTTTCCATAACATCACAATACACGCCATTAAAGTTATTAAGGGTATAAGTATTCTTACCTCTTTGTAATAATTTCACATTGTCTATAGTGGAAGTTATTTGTATTACTTCATTTCCTGCTTGGTATGTACCCGTAAGGAAAAAATAGTAATATACTGTCCAATATAACACTACCAACAGTATTATTACCAATACTATTTTCACTGTTTCTGTCATTTATATTATTTGAAATATGAATTTTCGAAAAATAATAATGGAGGGTATCAATTATCACGATCATTTACTTAAAATAATCGAAAAAATACGACATATACAAGACGGTTACCGTTATAATCGTACAGTTAAACAAATGTCTGATTTAGTGGAATCCATGAGACAATATCCTATTATTTATTCTATGGAAATAGATTCTGTTGTGAGAAAATTCCACACGGAATTAAAAGAAGAGTTTGTAAATGCGTATATCTTACAAACAGCTATAGGTATAATATTACCATTTTCGGAATTTCTTGAAATTGATAATTATCACAATATTACTTTGTTAGACGATACCACATATAGTAATTTAATGTTAACGTATTACACAAGAAAGGAAGATTTTTCCAATATACAGGCTTTTGCTAACAGATTATTGTGTATAGCATTTTATTACGAAATATATTCATTCGAGCGATACGATGCTTTGTATCATTTTGCCGTATTACATTTGCTAATTGTAATAATATTTTCGTATTTCGACGCGTATAATGTTTATCCCAGAGCGGATACGAAATTAAAACAAATATTATATCTACCGATGGCGTTAATCGGAATTCGTGTGCGTGACTGTTGTAATTGCGCTGTGTTAATAACATTGTCGCTAAACATATTTTACATATTGTTTAGCTCTGCCATAGGATAAAAGTTTATAAACGATATTTTTTTTGTAATAATAAGATGGAATCTGATGATGATATATACTATTTTATTCTCTTTAACACTACGGCAAGTAATATCCGAAAATCTATAACCGACAGATTGTTTTATAAAAACTCCATTTATATTAACGGCTGCTATGCGTTAAATGAGGCATACGACACAGATGAAATGAAGGAATGCGTTGTTCATTTGTTTAAGCAATTTATTAGCGCTAAAATCAAACGTACCAAAGATTATGCTGTTCGAGATGTGGTTAAATTACATGTCAACATGAACGATTTTATTGAATCCAGTTCAGATTTTTGTATTTTGTTGAAGAAAAAAAATGGCGCGAATTTACCGATGCTATACGATAATTATGATGTCGAATTTGTACCATACGAATCTCCGTTAATACGAGTCGTAGAACAATGCGTTATTATTTCTTCGTTGGTAATATTATCTGGGTACGTTTTATATTACATATGGAATTAGCTCTGTGTCATCATTCGATACATGATACGACTGTTTTGGGAAACCCCGTAAGTCATTGCTTTTTCTTCATCGTAATCGTAAATTTCATATATCGGTCCCGTTTTTTTTCTCGCGAGAAAAGCAGTTTCCATTTGAAATACCGCCATATTGATCGGCATTTCACCTACCCCTGTACATGGTACAGGACATAAAACAGTCCTCATATTCGTTTTGTCTAATAAAACATCCATACAGGAAAGTACCGCGTACATATAATAGTAAGCGTTTCTTGTACCTATGACTGTCAATGGTACGGTCATTGTTGGGGCTAAAACGAGGAACTGCGGTTTCGCGTATCTAATTTCTCCAAATTTTTGCTGCTGCATTTTTTGTAAATTAACGATACAATATTGCCCGATTAATATTTCGCCGTGATAATGCGTTTTGATCAAATCGTATATATACTCTTGTAAATCGTTTCTTCCGAGATTAATATAATAAGCCATATCAATACCTCCCTGTAATTCTCCAAAACTGTTCGCTGGACTAATTATAACATCGTATTGTAAATCATTAATAGATTCAATACGTTTATTTATTACTTTTCCGTACTTGTTTAAGCGACTAATATCGGATTCTAACGTTGTAAATGTAATATCCATTTTTGATTATATATATAACGTTATTTAAATTATAAAATGATTATACTCAAAGCGGTATTTTTGTTGATAAATATTTTAACTACGTATTATGTGATCAAACAAATCAATTATATCAATAAAATAAACGGATTATTGTCTCTTGCGAAAAATTATCAAGCGATATTGATCAGGCTTCCCACTCCAATAGATCCTGTGATAGCTATTTCATTTTACATCATATTGTTATTGCTGATACTAGTATTTGCGTATACTATAACGTACGATTTTATACCAATAGAAACATTTCGAGCAATACAAGTATTACATTTATATTTGCCTTTTATTCCGATAGCATTGCGTATCGATCAAATATATAAAATATTTGGGTGGAAAGGTAGTAAGCCTTACAATATATATTTATTGTCGATAGTATTATTACCAGTCATATTTATAGAATACTTTGTATTCTTACTATTGTTCTTTATAGTAGTCGATGCGATATTATTTACAAATTCGCTGAGATTTGTAAATCGATTACTAATAAATCAGGCTCCGTTTTCTACATCCGATCTATATAACGAAGGACGGTCCGTATATGATAAATTAGAGAAATCAAAAACTCCTTATTTATTACATTCATTGGCGTCATTGTTATCCGCATACATTTTACCAGAATTAAGTATCTTTATAATGTTATCGGAATTAATCTTAATACCGCATTTAAAATTTGATAATAATATAATATCGATGTTACCCGCTTTGCCTCCTAGTCCGATATATTCACCTCGGGATCAACCAGAAATGCCGCCGTCGTTATCAGACATAAAATCTATTTATGAAGAAACTCCTGATTTTGACGAATTAGATATGAAACACGCTATTCATATTCCCGACGCGGAATATTACGAAATCATTAACGATGATCCACCAATTACTTTTCATAAAACAAACCACGATCAATACAGAATTGTTGTGGAGAAGGTCGGTGATCGTATTGAATTTATAATAATTGAAGATATATAATGTATTCGATATTGATAGATAAATTTTATGATGACAATATACCATTATCAATTGATGAAAAACAGTACATAAAATCTAGCGTTGATTCTATACCAGTAAAACACATAGATATGGTGTATGATACGGTTAAAGAACGTATAATTAATAACAGAAAAAGGATCAAGAAAGCCACTAAGCCCGTTGATGTACATGAAGTTCTCAAACAGGAAATAAAACAACCCGGCCCTACTTTGTTGAATCGTATTAATCCCGCGGCAACCATGAAAAGGGCTTATTTCATATTAGATAGACGTTATCATAATCGATCGAAAAGTTTCAGTTGGGATTTAAAAGAATTGTCAATTATCAACATAGAGAATGTTTTAGGCGCTAAAGTTCATCCTTTTCGGTTTCCATATACGGAAACCGCTATTACTTTTCCGATGAGGTTATCGATTAATATTGAGGAATTCGGGGGTCAAGCGTATATTTCCCATGTCAAGAATTTCCAATTCATATTCGAATTAAAAAAAGAAGGCTCTGGAACAGAACCATATCAACTGATAGATACCGGCGGGACATATTCTGAATTTTGGTGTGCTACACCTATTACTACTATGGATAGTATCACAATAAATTTCGGTAATCCGTTTAACAAAATAACACTGGATCCTGATCAATTATACGCTACGATTAGTTCTGACGGTGCCCAAACATTATTAACATTTACACAGCCGCATATGTTACTTGCTAATGATATAGTTTATATTGAGAATTTCGCTACGGATAGTGCGGATGATTATACAGAAACGGCTCTGTTAAATAGTATATATGGCTGGAAACTGGCATCTGTAACTTCATCAACGGCTCATATTGATGTAGACATCAGTTCATTGTCTGGGTCTATTATAAACAATCCTTATTTAATATATTTTGACAGTAAACGTTTTGCTATTCCGATAGAAATATATTATAGAATATAATGGATCACGACATCGTTGAATCGGTTATTAAATATCAGCATACCGAAAAAAAAATCGCATACGAACAGTTAATTCGTCATTTTTCTCCTCAGATAGTGGCTAAAATAATTAACATCATAAGTCATATAAATAACAATGCTCCTTTAATCCCATCATGTAATACATACATGGAAGCGATATCAAAATCGATAAACGGCTAAATTTCAATATCAGAATATACCGATCCAAACATATCCAAATTTAATAAAAACTCACGAATGGGTTCTATGATTTCGCATAACGCATAGAATAGACAAGTCTTCAAATCGTCTTTTGTGATACGGCCGTTTTTCCAAGCGTGTTCTAATTCATCATAAGTATCATATATTACTTTTTTTTCGACAGGATAAACAATATATTTACATATAGCTAATGCTGGTGTTTTTTCAATGTTATTATTCTTCTCCGTGTATCTCATATTGTTTATTTTTTCGCGTATTTCGTCATTCGTATCCGAAAAATATATGTAATTAAGATAATCCGTGAAATTGAAACGCGAAAATTTTGGCAAAACCGGAGTTAATATGTAACTACATTTTTTATAACCTAGTTTTTGTATACAACTACCGAGAGCGAATATTTTTTTCTGATGTATGTTTCCTATTTGTATGTCCACATCGAGCATAGTTTCGTCTAATATTTGTAGTATAGGATACATGGCTTGATTTAAACAAGGCTTGGAGGTTTTCACATCTATTACGGAAGAAGATGCCTCGAGTGCTTTATTAATGGTTACATGGTTTAATATACGATACATATCTATCATGTAACGACGATCCATTTGTATTTCGCTTCCTTTTTCGAATGAAATTTTTTCGACATTTATATTTAATATTCTAATAAGGTGCGTGAATAACTGCTCGTAGATAATACATTTTTCATCCGTTTTATCATCATCTTCGTCTACTTTGTTTAACAAAGCATGCGTGTCAGCGAATAATATTTTGATACCGATATTGAATAGAGACAGGTCTCGTATTTTTAACAACGGAATTAACATTTCTATATGCGGTTTGTGTTTTGGTTCTACGCCCCAATATGCGGACATTCTTACGTTATCCATTATTTTTTGTCGTATATCTGATAAACCGAAAACATCAATAGTATTTTGAGTTATTACCTCCATTCATATACTTTAATACATTTGTTCCTCTTAAAAATAAATTTATTACAAACGCCGTCAACCCAGCGAAAGCATTTACCATGCCGCAAGCCGCGATTGAATGTTGATATTTCTTGTATAGATCCATCTGTATATCGTTTAACAAACGTACCATGAAGTTTTCGCTTGCGATAATTTGCCTCTTCGATTATGACATCACCATGATATTTTCTCGTGTGTATGGGTATATTATTTATATAACATCCTGTTTTATCAACGCGTACAAGCCATTTTTTCATGTGATAATACAGCCAATGCTTCATATCCTATAAATTTTACACAAAAAAAATGAATCATAAATACTCAATATCATGGAAATTCAAATACAATTTTGCGGATCTATATTTCATAATTTTTACAGTGTGAATAACAAGACGAGACGCACTGAAAATATATATGAAATAAAAATTGGATCGAAATCAATACACATGAACGAATTCAGATATGTATTACATAATATAATCTTACAGTATTCTAAAGCGCATCTATGGAATACTAAAGGATGGAAGCCAATAAATTTATATATTGATGACGATATAGAAAATGATTGTATATCATTCGGAATATCTGTAATGCGGATATCCGTACATAATCGCTTGTACGTTTATAACGATTATAATTATGAAATTAATCCTTTGGATATTGACGACGTCAAAAAACTGTTCACAATATATGTGTTATCAGAAGAGTATCCGTCCATAAACGCGGAAGATTTGTTTAATAATTTCGTGTCAAACAAATATTCACAATCAAATTCGAACGACGTTGAACGGAAAAGGTATATGTTATACTTGGAAGAATTATTAACCGATATCGATATCAATATCGAAGAATTATTTTATACAATAAAAGTATATTCCTCATTGTTACCAGATGTCCTATGGCCTATCATTCGCGAATATATGGGAGACATTGATCGCTGAAATGTTAACTCGTGTCATATTTTTTTCCGTTCCGGCGGAGTTTAATTATATCTGTTTTGATTTTTTTGACAGCGTTTTCGAGGAAAAGAATTTGTAATTGCATTTCTTTTATTTTTAATGCTGTTTCTCCCTTATGTACGCAGTATTTTAACTCTAAATTACGATATTTCGCTTCGAGTAAATCATACTTAGATATCAATTTCTTATCCATCACGTTTTCCATTGCCGATTGTTTGCCCATAATGATATTCATGCGAGATTGTAGTTTACCCATTAAATCCGTTTGTTGCTGGTTGAACATCATAATAGAGTTTATCAGATCCATTATTTCGTCGGTTTCGGATTCGGGTTCACTTAACGCCTGGATTTCATGACCTTTATCCTGGATTTCATGACCTTTATCATTACTCATATTATATCAATACATGGCATAAAATATTAACAGAGTAAATATTGAATTACCAGATGTAATAACCGTAATTTATGACAGAATACAAGTTTTATTATGAAAAACACAAATATCTGTCTTTATGTGATGGTAAAGAATGTATAATCGGAAACGATTACACGAAAGAAGTTGTGAAAGGCGAAGATGTATTTGCGTACTTTTCCTTAATGGTGAGATGTACGTATAAGAAATATGTATCGTCGCGTCATACCTGTAGTATTGAAGACAAACAATTCGATACATTATACTTTCGCAGAGCTTTTTTAGCGGTGATTTTACGCTCGGAATTTCCGAGCGTAAAGTGTAACGATATATATCATCATATATTGGAGTGCGATTATAAAGAGTATGAGTTTGATAGCGAATTGAACGCTTTATTTGATCCCCCGGAATGTTATAATCATAAAAAATACATGAGAAAAATAAAAACACTATTATCGGATATTGATGTGGATTTTATAAACGGAAGTTATAAAATCAAGCCGCCTGTTCCGTTACCAAAAGATTTGGTTAACATAGTGTATTGTTATTATGGTAACTTTGTAAAATAAAAATTGATTATATTTTTATATTTAACAATGGAAGTTACCATAACCGTCAAAAACGTTGTTTTAAATGACGAGAAAAGATGGGTCAATGGTTTAATTCACCCCGATATAAAGAGTAGTATTTCCGATATAAAAATATCATGCGGAAATACACATCATTTAATAGTTAGTGATGATATCAAAATTAGATATTTTAATGATGAACAGCTAAATATCAGAACTTTTTATTATTTCTTGCAATGTATAATGAATAAATATCTTTATGATGTAAGAGGATTTGCGGAAATACACCATTTCACTATTGAAAAAGACGGGATGGAATACAAATTAAATATACACAGACCTCATTATATCATTGATATAAAATATAATGATTCGGTATATACTTTGGACACCGAAATTGATGATATTAATAAAATGAGGCGTTTGTATATCGCGTCTGTTCTTATGAGGGAATATCCCTCAACTCTGGATTATAATATTATTTATGACCATTTATTAACGGAGGAATATAAAAAAACGGAATATACTCAGGAATTAAGTAGTATGTTGAATAACACGACGAATATTCCAATAATTCTCGATCACAACAAATGTCTAAAGTATATTGAAAATTTACTGTCGAATATAAAAATTCGTATAGAAGATAACACGTATGATGTGTCTATAAAAGCACCATTACCGTGCGATTTACCAGATATCATATCTGGATACGCGCGTATGCCCTAATTTTTTGTATTAAAAAAAAATTGATTTTATAATTTAATATAACATAATGGACGTAACTATCATAATTAAAGATGTGCCAGTGGACGCAGCATTATGGCATAATAATTTAGTACATCCAGAATATAAACACAGAACTGTTGTCGATTTCGTCGCATTTTCGTATATCGCGGAAGTTCCTACTGATGAAAAAGATATGAAAGAAACAGATATGAAAGAGCCTCTCTTATGTTTAAATTACAATGCGAAAGATGATGTTTACTTTATGTCTTTAATAAATATAATATTGGAAATTGAAACAGGTAAATTTTGTAGGAAAATAGATAAGTATTATATGAAACAAAATTTTGGGAGGAAAAGCGGGGAAAAATATATTTTATATGTATGTAACCCGCGTTTCGTTATTAAAATAAAGCATGGTATTAAGCCTCCGTACATTATTGACACGAGTGTCGATAGTATTGATAAAATTAGACGTCTGTTTATCGCTTTTATCTTATCAAAAGAGTTCCCAACGACAATAGATTATAATATTCTTTATTATCATTTAGTAACGGATGAATATAAAAATATAGAATATCCACCGGAATTAAAAAACCTTGTGGTATCCACTTCAATGATTTACGATCATGAGAAATGTTTGGAATATATAAAAGGATTTATGGATAATTTGGACATTAACTTGGAACATAGGACGTACAGAATACGTGTCGATCATACTTTGCCGAAAGATTTAATGAATATGGTGGTGGATTATACCATTTGATTTTTTTTATTCATTGGATGAAAATTGATTCACAAAGGCACAATAATAGTGTTAGAGCATCTGTGAAAATGGAAATAACTTTAACTATAAAAAATGTGGTATTAAATGATAACAATTTATGGCATGACCATAAAATACACCCCGACGTGATAAGTGACGTTTCTGATATACAAATAAAATGGGATTATGATGGATTTCTCATAGTTAGAGATAATGTCAAATTGTATAACAATATACGCGAGTTTAATAATAAAAACACATACATTTTTATGTTAATTAAAGGTATTTTAAAAAAATACACAAGGAAAAAAAACTGTATACGTGTTTTCTTCACTAAAGAGCGAGACATATACGCCTTGTATATCCGTAACGCTCGTTATATTTTTGATATAAAATATAACGATTCGATATATTGTGTAGATATGTCGCCCCAAAAAGCTTCTATGGGGTCAAATAAAACGCTGGACAAAATTAGACGTATATTTTTAACATGCGTGCTATTAAGAGAATACCCTACAACGATTGATTATGATATTGTTTTTAATCATTTATTAACTAAGGAATATAAAAAGAATGAGTATTCACGTGATTTGCTAGATATATTTGACCCTCCAATAATTTATGATCATGCCAAATGTATTCAATATATAAAAAAATTATCACTACCATTACACGTGAATATGGAAAATGCTTTATATATGAGAGAATTTACAGGTCCGTTGCCAAAAGATTTGATGAATATAGTGATTTGGTACAATTTAAACCTCGAGTGAGTTTTTTTTATTCATCGGATGAAAATTGATTCACAAACGAAGATGTTACTCAATAATGGAATTAAATATTACTTTTTATGACTCCGAATTACTAAATAAAGAAGGTAAACACATTAGACGATGTGATAAAATCAATTGTACTATAAATGAAGTATCAGTATTACTTTGTATCACTGATGTTAAATATGACGTGACGTCGCAATTATGTAACAGTAATTGTAAATATCACTGTATCAATATGCTAAAGTCGTTATTCAGTTTCGATTTTATAAATAATAAATATAATGATCCGTTAGATGTGGGTGAATATTTAAAAATATTGACTTTTTCTAACGGAAAAATACATTTGAGGCGCAAAAAATTTACTATAGTTTCTAATTCTCCATTTCCTTTATACTATCAATATCCAGAACACAAAAACGATCTAACTCCCTTGAATTTTATGAGAAAATTGTATTTAGCGCTAATAATAACCGAAGAATTCCCCAGTATGGATGAATTATTACTATCACGCCATTTACTTACAAATAAATATAAATATACGGATTTTGATGGCGATATAAAATCATTAACAACAAATAATATCAAATATGATCATGAATTGTTCATTTCTAGGTTAAATAACCATATAGATGGTATGATTATTGATATGGAAAATTTTAAATACACGCTGAAAGTGGGGAATAAATTCATGCCAAATGTTATTTGGAATATAGTGAACAGTTACATGGAGACTCGATAACATCGTTTTTATCAAGACTATGCGTATATTTGCGATGTTGTTCGTTGATAAACGGCTATATCACCACTTCCTCCGATTATTGAATCGCCGTATAATTCGCAGTTTAGCGATTCGCCAAATGCGTTAAAATTACGATCATTTCCGACACGGCAATTTGCTTTTCCATATGTATAACTATCCCCGTATTTCATCCCATAAGCATTATAACCAAGATCGGCTGATTGATCGGCGCATTCTCTATTGCTTAAAATTCCTAAACTAATCGGCATTACATCGCCGCCATCTCTATAGCATCCCACATAGCTTCTTTTTTCGTCGAATAAATACCCAGCTGGCATAACGGGTTCTGGTTCATCCATCGGATAATACATGCCATGACTAGATTGTATTTCGTCCATATTATTTCTGTTTACATTTACTTGTGGCGGCCCTCTATCGGGAAGCATATCATAGGTCATATCGTCGCAGCTCATTATTTCTGACATGTTTGTTTTTACGGAATTGTATATATTTTTTGAGTTATCTTTGATTGATTTCACAACACCATCGGCTCCTTTTTTGACTAATTCTAAACCACCATCGGCTCCTTTTTTAACCAATTCTAAACCACCATCGGTTCCTTTTTTAACCAATTCTAAACCACCATTAACATTATCTCCAACAGTATTTGCCAAATCTGTTAATACGCTGTTTTTCGTATACCATAATAGTAATAGTATTAATATTACCCAAACAACAGTAGACATTATATATTTGTTATTATTATAAGTAAAAAAAAATAAACATATCTGTACGTCGCGATCACCATAATTTACTAGTACTATTAAAATCAACAGACGATGGTTTATAGCCGCATTTATATTTATCATGACCTCGTGTACTTTGATACATAACAGGACATACACCATTAACAACCGTTTTTTCGTTACATGGCAAATGATCAAATCCCAAAGCATGACCGAACTCATGATTGATAACATATTCGCGATATTGTTTGAGATTTAAACCGGATTGAGGTACGCCTTCCCAATTCTTTTTATTTATGAATATGTTTTTACGGGGCCCGCCGTATTTTGTGATTGAAAATCTTATTGGTGATCCATCCGCATAGTATTCTTGTTTCTTTTTATAATTGCTGTCGAAAAACGAATCTTCCACTAATTTGATATCAACATTAGATTCGTTTAACGTTTGTACTTCCTCTATCTCGAATATTTTTCTCCATTCGGTGCTCGCTAATATTTTTGAACACTCGCGCTTAAACGCGGCATCGTTATTGTATATGAAATATCGAACTTTTGGGCGGAAATACCATACCAAAAAAATCAACAAAACGAATCCTAGTATTAATCCATACATATATGTTTTATATTATAAAATTTGATTCGGGAAAAAGAATATAATTCAATATGCCTCGTATATGCCGCTATGAAGATTGTAAAAAACAACCGTATTTATTTCATCACGTTTTCTTATTCCTCATGTATATGTCTAAAGCTTCCATTAATAAAACTCCGAAAATACTGCCCGCTGCTCCGAATATTATATTATAAATTGCTCTCGATTTTTTTTCAGCTATAATAAACGCAAAAATTACAAGACACGATAATAGTATTATCTTTTCGTTATAGTTATCCATTTTCTATATCATGTATTATAAAATGAGTTGGTAAGTTATAATATTAGTAAAAAAACGATAAAAATACTCAAAATGTATTGAATTCACAAAAAAATTGCAGCATAAATAGCCAGCGAACTCTACGAGAGAGAACACTGGCTAAGTTATACCCACCCCCGGGCGTGCGTGGACACGATTTTTGTCGTGTTGGGGGAGTGATGGGTAGGGTTGGTTGGTGAGGTTTTCGCTAGGTTATTGTCTAGCGTTGTGGCGTTGGGACGCCGACATGGAGGAAGCGCGCGCAATGGTCGCGATGTTCTTGAGTTGCGCTTCCTCCGAGAATTGCCAGGTATTTCCAGCAAGTTTCGCCGTATTTACACGGCTGCGGAGACGTTGATGGTGCTCGATTGGTGGGAGCCATTGGGTGGATGTAATTCCACATATGGCCCTTTCCAGTGTCTCTACAGCCGGCGCCATAGCGGCAATGCTTCAAAGGCGGGTGCGCGTACTCACTAAGATGCTCGGGAGTAGTGTTAGTACACGCGCCTTTGGTGTGGAAGAAACAAGTGCTTTTCCGTTCTTTTCGTTCCGTGTTGGCCGCTCGCACAGGAGAAGCGGGCTTAGAAACTTGCTTGGGAGCCGGTGTTGCGACTTTCACCTCCTCGAATTGAACAGTCGAGGGAGGAGGTGGCAGATCAACAACGATCGGGGCGGGAGCAGGCGTTGAGGTTGGAGCGCTAACATCTTTGGGATGAAAGTACTTGCCAATGTGCGCAGGATGAGTGTTGCTACACTTTTTCCATGCCTTGCAGCGCGTACGGCCTTGATCATCCTTCTCTTCGCTATGATCAAAGGTACAGTCGGCGATGTTCGGGCAATTGGGTCCGTTCTTACATTTGTTGCTGCGTTTAACGGGCTTAGGACCTTTCACAGGACGTGGTTGTTTCCCCTTGGGGGACGGAGTTGAACCGTCTTTTTGGTGCCAGAACCTGCAACCAGGTTTGGTACACGCGTCTCCGTAGCGGCAAGCGATTGGTTTTCTCGCAGATGGTTTCTTGCCGGGAGCACGTTTTTTCTTCTGTCCAACGCTTGTGGCGTCTCGCGGAGCAGAAGGTGCGCTTGATTCAACACTTGGTTGAACTTCATTTCCTTGTTCGTCATCACTATCCGGGGATTCGGATGCGTCAGCCCAATGATCTGGATTCTCTCGTAAAATAGCAAGGAGATTCATATCATCAGATTGGGCGGCTTGAGCGGTAGCAGTTGGAGCGACGGACATTTTACTTCTTTGGGCGGAAAAGGCTTGAGAAGTAATTAGCATCGAAAAAATCATTTTTTTTATGAGAATGAATATTAACATAAAAACGACACAAAAAAAATTGCAGCATAAATAGCCAGCGAACTCTACAAGAGAGAACACTGGCTACGTATACCCACCCCCGGGTGTGCGTGGACACGATTTTTGTCGTGTTGGGGGCGTGATGGGTAGGGTTGGTTGGTGAGGGATTTCGCTATTTAGTGCGAGAAGAATTTGTTATGGTCGGGTCCCTGAAATTGACAATTACGACCATAAATGCAAGGATGTGAATAATCTCCCACATGTTGAATGTCCGACGCGCTGCCTGTTCCGCCAAAATATCGTTGTAGCATTCGGCAGTCGGAATGGTGCCAGCATGGATGATTCACTGGAGCTGGTGCGGGAGCTGGGTGCGAGAAACGTTGGCAATGAACCTCCTCACCGCGTCTGAGCATTCGGCAGTCAGCTCCGTAGCGGCATGGAGGCATTTTCTTGTCCTCTTCATAGTACGCAGGCGCGGGAATTGGAGCGTGCGCAGGCTCTTCATAGTACGCAGGCGCGGGAATTGGCGCGGGAATTGGAGCGTACACAGGCTCGCCATTGTACATAGGCCCGGGAGTCGGCGCAAGAATTGGGTGCGAGAAACGTTGGCAATGAACCTCCTCACCGCGTCTGAGCATTCGGCAGTCGGCTCCATAGCGGCATGGCGGCAGTTCCTTATCCTCATCTTCATTATCTGGCTCGGGAATCACTTGAAAATTAGCAGGCGGTGCGGCCGAGAGATGATTGAAGAGGAATCGGTGGAGTGGGTCTAAGTTAGCGCATTGGTATCCAAGAGAGCAGGTTTCTTTTGCTTGGGATGCCATTGTAAGATTCTTTCGGTAAACGGGGGCGCTAGTCGTTTGTTTACAGAATCAAAATAGCGGCAAAAAATTCATTTTTTTTTATTTATAAAAAAACATCACTTATATCTAGAAATAACGTCTAAAATAGCGTTTATTATGGTTTCTTTATTATAAGTACAGTATTTCGTATAACTATACCTTGGTAAAGGTCCCATACCTTTGCTATATCGCAAATATAACAGTACATTCTTCGGGGTATAAAACCCATTGTTTCCACCCGTTAATTTCAGCCTTTTCATCAAAATAACGAGTATTTTACATAATACCGTCTTTGAAAATACATCCAAATTATCATACGAAATCAGGTCTATTTCCTTCGGTCTAAATCTAACGATGTACTCTATACAAGATACCATTTCAGATTCTTGCCTATAATCCCACTTGACAGTCGTAAATTGCCCATTTACCAGTAATTCCCCATCATGTAAGACTGTACTAAGATGCTTTATGTCTCTTTTTCGGGCATTTTTGTATACAAATCTATTGTAAGATCGACATCTAAAAACACCGAATCTAACACAGGTATCCATGTTATAAATATAAATTATATCAATTTTTTTTATGTTTTAAAAATTGAATATGTAAATATAGTATAATTACGAATATGTCTATGCAAATCTTCGTTAAGACTCTTACAGGAAAAACTATCACTTTAGATACTGATTCTTCGGATACAATCGAAACCATTAAACAAAAGATCCAAGATAAGGAGGGTATCCCCCCTGATCAACAGCGACTAATCTTTGCCGGAAAACAATTAGAAGATGGCAGAACTTTAGCCGATTATAATATCCAAAAGGAATCTACTTTACATTTGGTATTACGATTGAATTAGTTAATTCCTATTTTTTTTCGAAAATTACTATCATATTTTAAAGATTAGGATATTCCATGTTATAATGAAATATAATTGTAGTATATGCGGATCGTTTTTAAAATCCAAATTCTTTCCATCAGATCAGCCTTATATTGACAAAAAAGTATGCGTAAAATGTATCAATGTGGCAAATGTGTATAACAATACATTCGTTAATAAACTTAATAAAGGGCTAAAAGAACGTATGTCCTCAGAAGAGGAATCTAAGATCCGTTTATCATACCCAGCATTGGCAGAAATGAAACATTTAATGGCAACAGACGAAAATATGCCAAAATTAATGGAATCATTAGCCGAATGCGATGTTCTGGATATAGTAAGAGAGACTTTACAAACATTAAATTTGGTAAATTACGAAGAAATAGTTCAGCATTGTTATACGATTGCCGTAATCAATTCTCGTATAAGAGCATCATACGAAAAAAACTGATTTTACGGACATTATTAACAATGGATTGTTCGACGTGTGGATCGCTTTTACACAAAACATCTCTTGTGTCCGTTTGCTGCGGAAGTGAAGTGTGTTCAGATTGCTATTTCGATGAAACGAAAAGTTGCTACAATTGCGTGAGAAAAATGCAATCTGCCACAAAATGCCAGACATGCCATAACAGTTTCCTTGATGGAAGAAGACGCCCCGTCGTAACAATGTGCTGCGGAATAGTACTGTGTAACCAATGTTACGATGAAGATCAGGAAGCGTGTTGCGTCGTTTGTCTGGTAAGTATTCACAGCAAAAATAAACGACGTATGCTTCCACCGGATCATATGGCATATCAGCGCATCTTCGGATGCCGTTGCGTCATATTATCGGAAGATGAAGTTGAACAAAGGCGTTTGAAGAGAAACAGAAGAACAAAGGATCTTCGCTCGCAAAAAAAAATGCGTGCGAGGTGAAATCAAATGGAACTCAGGTGGAATCAAATGGAACTCAGGTGGAATCAAATGGAACTCAGGTGGAATCAAATGGAACTCAGGTGGAATCAAATGGAACTCAGGTGAAATCAAATGGAACTCAGGTGAAATCAAATGGAACTCAGGTGGAATTATTTTTTTTCCACAGATATTTTCTGTAAAATACTGGGTAATTTATCCACACCACTAACCATGGCTGATAATTCCGCAGCTGTTATGTTATTCCGGAACTTAATTTTTTTGCTGACAAAAGCACCGGGTTTAAAATATTTAATGATATCAATGACTTGTCTATTTGTACAGTAATTGATTTTAATTATATGATCTATTCTTCCTGGTCTGAACAAAGCGGGTATTTTATCAACTATATATGTGTTCGATGTGAGTATTAATACACGACCAGGCGTTTCTCTAACTCCATCTATCATATTAAGTAATGCGTCCATCGAAATGGAAGAAGTATTTACTTTATCCGATTTAAATAAAGAGCTATTATCTATATCTTCAATTAGAACGATATATTTTTGATTGTATTCGATACAATTATCTATTTCCATTACAAATTCCCGTAACTGAGAATTACAAGTTATGTTTGCTAAATCTAACACAAATATCGGCATATCATATTTTTTAGCTAATATTTTCACAATACTAGTCTTTCCTGTACCGGGCGGGCCGTGAAACATAAACCCTATTTTGTATGGTTTGCCATGATGATCATAACAATCTTTGTTATTAAGAAAGAATTCGATATTATTAATTATAGTGTTTTTCACGCTTACGTCATAAATAGTGTTTTCGAAAGTTTTATTTAGTTCCACATTTTGTTCAATCAAACGTAGATAATGCGTCGGTTCATATGTAAAAATGCTCGATACCCCGCGCTCGTGTTTTATCGTAACGATAAAATTCAAATAACGCATAATAACATCAATACCGTCTTTACATTCAAATACAAACATTCCATGTTCAATAATTTTGTTATCGTTTTCCACCTGTGGTAAATGCTTTACTTTTATTACATTCTTTTCAAAATTGTCAACATACCCATTTATGAGTTTCGATATTGTTTTATTGACAAATCCTTTATCATAAAAGGCATCGCAGCTCTCTATTTTTCTATTAATGTTGTTATAATACAAAAGGTATTTTTTATATAATACCGTTCCGTCCCCGTCATTCGTAACAACTACAGTATTTTTTTTTCTCTTGAATGAAAAGATGTAATTTATAAATACAACAATTTCATCGGTATACATTGTAAGCATAACGGCATATTTATTGTCTATATTTAGCGCCATAACTAGTATGGTAATAACAAGCCGAATTAATCTTTCGTTCATTTTTTATATAAAATAACTATTCATTTTTTAATATAACATGTCGCGAAGAGCGTATGTTTGGCTTTTAATGAAAGGCGATTCCTATTTGCCAGGTATTATCGCTTCAGCGACATCAGTAAAAACCATATATGATAAAGTAGTAATGGTTACTCCTGATGTATCAGAATCAGCAAGAAATGAAATTAGAAAGTATTGTATAGTACATCCGGTGGCGTACATAGAAAAACCCACAAAGAAGTTTTTATCATCGCGCCAGGAGAAATACTATGGATGGAAATCCGTCGCATACACAAAATGGAATTGTCTATCCTTGTCTTATGACAAAATATTATTCCTCGATGCCGATACATTGGTATTGGAAAATATAGACCATTTATTCGAATTAAGAGCACCCGCTGCTCCTTTTAACAGTCCTTACATAACACCACTCGGGAAAATTAGAAATTTTCTCCAATCTAGGGAGCATAATACTTTAATCTCGAAAGAATCTATAAGGAATATGTTATATTATGCGGGATTAACACTAACGGCTAGTTGTGTTTTATTGGAACCGTCGCAAGACGATTACGAAGGCTATTTATCTATGCTAAACGAATATAAAGTATATGGTCATCACTGTTTTTCCGGTTTCGATGAACAATCTATAGCCGAATTCTACATATTCAAAAAAAATAAAACATGGAGAAACATACATCATAAATACAATTCCATTGATTGGAAAGAAGGTTATCTACAGGAACCTCCTGTTATTTTACATTACATTTCTCCAAACAAACCATGGAATATGGAACCGGATTCTTATCCGGATGTTACCATTTGGCATAATCATATGAATACAATAAATAAAAATTGAAAAATAGAATACCATTTATTAATGGATAAGATTTGCGCAATTTGTCTTGATGAAGTAGATCCATCCTGTACGACATCTACATGGACTGTATGTTCGCATCTATATCATTGGAATTGTATTAAATCTTGGTTATTGAGAAATAAACAATGGACTACAATTCCGTGCCCGGAATGTAAATTGGATATTTCATATTTATTGGGATATCGCGACCAAAGCGAATTATTCGTTCCGGATGTGGTTAGTAAACCATCCCTAATTATACACGGAGAGGACCCTAGCGGAGGGCTCATCGTTAGTATCAACCCAGATCTGATTGGGGACCCACAACCTCGGAAGTAATGACCATCGCGATCCGAAATGTCTATAAAACAATTGTTGAAAATATTTCGCAGTATTATTTTTTGGAATAATATGAGGAGAATATTCACACGGCTCTAAATGATCAGCGGCATACTTTTCTATCGAATCTTGCCAAGACAATCCAACCGCATCGCTAAATGCTTCTTTTTTTCCGTTCAAAATTTCATCAGGTAACATATCCGGAAAAGCGTTGCGCAATACCTGTTTTGTGTTTTCATACGGCCCAAGATATTCGTATTTCAATACGTCGTTCATAAAATCCAGGTCTAAAAACGGTGGTCGCAGCTCTAATCCAAAATGCGCTGTAACACGATCGGATCTCAATACATCGTATAAATATAATTGATTCAATAGTTTTACTATTTCGCTACCAAATTCCATCGAATTTTGCGCGTATTTAAAATACAAATAGCCTCCGAATAATTCGTCGCTACCTTCCCCGCTTAGTAAAACTTTTATATTTGTATTTTCCGAGATATATTTACTCAACAAATACATTGGCGTACTCGCTCGAATAGTCGTTGTGTCATACGTTTCTAAGGCGTATACTACATCACTTAACGCTTCCAAACCATCTTCAATTCTGGCAACAATATAATGCCATTTCAAAGAATTCTCTCCATATTTTTTTCTTAACCAATCAATCATAAATTTAGAAGCTTTGGCGTCCGAAGAATTGTCATCAAACGTTATAGTAAATACATCTGGTCGCACTCCCATAAACATAGCAATACTTAAAACTAACGAACTATCTAAGCCGCCCGATAGAAAGAAACCGACCGGCCTTTCTGATTGAAAGACACGTTTTCTAACAGCGCTATAAAACGAATTTAATACAGGTGAGCCTACCGCTCTCCATATAATTTCTTTATAACGCGTCATAGTTAATCTACCGTTGTATGTATAAATATAACCCGGCAATACATGTTGAATATTGGCGGAAGACATTCCTTTTACTAAACTACAAATTTCTAATCCGTTATCCAAAGAATAAAACAACGGTTTGATACCGATGGTATCGCGGGCAAATGTAACATCACGATCATAATAAATAAAAGCAAATTCTCCGTCAAGTTCTCTCGCTACATGTACTGGGTTCCGCACTTTAAGTAAATTAAAAACACATTCACAATCGCTGCCAGTATGAGATCTACCAAAACTTCTGTAGTTATAAATTTCTCCGTTACACATAAATAATTTATCACCATCAATAAAAGGCTGCATTCCGTCAGATACACCAACGATCGCCAAACGATAAAATATAAATTTCACATTGCCTCTTGTAATCATTTTGTATTCATCGGGACCTCTGTTGCTAATATTGTTCGCGTTTTCCTCTTTAACATCACCCACTTTAGCATAAATACCACACATTACTCTTTTAAATTTTGAATAGTTTATATAGTTAAAATGTTACCTCCAACAGCATACGGACCTCTTAAATGTCATCTAACGGCAGAAGAAGGGAAAATAGCCGAGAAATATTCTTATACGGAATTTTGGGAAAATCTGAGAAATAATTGGGATGATATAAAATATTTTACAGAGCATCAAGATAATAGATGTTTATCATTAATAGATCAATGTTTACCCGATGTGTTGAAACCGTTTCTTGCGTTCGAGATAACATACAATGAAATTAACAGCCAGTATTTACGATCGCACAGGGGACTGTTTGAATTATATATATCGCCAAAAGGCAGAATAGAAAACGTACCGATTATGAAAGCATTATATCATTCTCGTATTGATATGCCAAAACTTATAGTAAGCTGTTACAGATCTTATCATATTAATAACGAGATGATTTCGGAAATCAAGGGAGATATTGTAGTAAATCGATCTGATTTTGCGTTTCAATCATCAACAGGATACATCTCTGTGAATGGCAAAAATAATCCAGTACTTAATTTGGTAATTGTAACAAAACCAGAGTTGTTAAAAAGACAAACCGTTGAATTCGAGACAGGTTCTTCAAGAGAGGTTTATATGCCTAATCCAGCATACAATTTCATAGATATAATATTCAACAATGTTATAGGAGAGTACAATTTGATAAATCATATCGGTTACATAGAATTTTTACCTAATGATTCTCCGCAACTATCAAGCGAGCATATGTTCGCAGAAATAGATGAAATCAAAAAAGAATTACAAGTTATACATGCGTGTTTAGGAATACGTGTTTGTAATTATTGCGGGCATAATGAACTACAAAATATTCTTATGACGTGTTGTAAATCAATATATTACTGTAGTAGAAAGTGTCAAGCAGCTGATAGAGCAAATCACAAATTGATTTGCGAAAAATAACATTAATTTTTAATTATTTTTTTTCGTTATAAATATATACCGAGTAGTCATGCCTGTAGAAGGTGGAGCACACAAACGTAAAAAGTCCAAACGCGCTAAATCGCCTAAAAAGAAACCCTCTTCCCCCAAGAGGAAACCCTCTTCTCCCAGAAGGAAAAAATCTTCTTCCAAACATTAATAATTGATATAAGGAACATTTTTTTTGTTAAAAATATATAGATTAATGAAAAATGACAAATCATCAGTGGCGGTAGCTATTCGTGTGCGGCCTAGGAATAACAGAGAACAAAAAACCACAAAAGTAGTATCTGTCGATAATAACAATATTTCTTTATTTTTGTCCGAGCATAAGAAAAATCATTCTTTTTCTTTCGATTATGTTTTTGACGAGGATTCGAAGCAAAGCGATGTATATGATACGATAGGAGTAGATATAATTAATAATACACATGGCGGTTATAACTCTTGTGTATTGGCATACGGACAAACGGGATGCTTTGCCATGGGTACAAAAATAATGCTTTATAACGGTACATATAAAAACATCGAATTTATTACAAAAAAAGATTTACTAATGGGTGATGATAGCGAACCCCGTAAAGTGTTAAAATTATTTCGCGGCACGCAATCATTATATCAAATAAATCCCAAGCCGTGTAGTATATACATTGGCGGAACCAAATATCCGATAGCGCATTTATATACGCCTTATATTGTTAATCAAGATCATGTATTGGTTATATTATCTCCTTCTGGTACAATTGAAGAATTAAGCATAGATTCGTATTTCAATAAATACGTTTCATGGGATGATCCGGATCCCAATACAAATCTAATAACAACATCCGTTGAATTTAATTACCAAAGAGCGGTAGATCCATTTGATGCCGGAAAACGGAATTTGATCGACGCGAAATATATCTACAATACTAAAGCGGTGCGTTTATTATATCTCGCAGGATTATTAGAGAGCCAACACCATCAATTTGGCGAAGCGTTTTATAACGGTAAATCTTACCGAATTTGTGTTATAAAAACTAACAAACATTCGTTATTTTTATACGTGGCAAAATCGCTCGGTTTTTTAGCCGGTATAGTTGATAATAATGTTGTCATATTAAAAATAACAAATATATTTGAGAAAGAAATAACCAACGTTTGCGAGGATATATATGAATTGTATACGGAAGAAACTACAACGCATTATTACCCCTTTGATATAAAATACGATAGTTATGGAGATTTTTATGGATTTATGTTAAACGAGAATCATAGATTCATCGGCGAGGGTTTTAATGTGCTTCGTAATTCTGGTAAAACTCATACTATGATGGGTTCGCGTACAGACGAAGGTTTAATACCAAATATATGTAAGAATTTATTTATTCCGCCTGTAATAAATAACTTTGCCGGTGATTTTAGCGTTTCTTATAAGATAGAAATATCATACTATGAAATTTATTCAGAACATATTAATGATTTATTAGCGAATAGCGAAAATTTAAAAGTACGACAGCATCCAGAAAACGGGCCTTATATCGAAGGCATAGCAAAAAATCTAGTGAATAATTATGATGGAGTACGACTATTTATAGAAAAAGGAAATAAAGCCAGAACGGTTGCGGCGACATTAATGAATGATAGAAGTAGTCGCTCGCATGCCATACTAACTTTGTATTTCACGCAATTAATTAATGATCCGTCGCTTCCTAAGCCGCGCGAAATATTAAGCAAGATACATCTCGTAGATTTGGCAGGTAGCGAAAAGGTGCTGGATTCAGGAGTCACCGGGACAGGTTTTACCGAGGCTGTTGCTATTAACAAATCGTTAAGCGTATTAGGATCAGTAATACAAAAACTCGTATCAAAAAAACATATGCCGGCGGGAAAGAAATGTCATATACCATACCGAGATAGTATTTTAACGAGATTATTAAGTGATTCATTGGGAGGTAACAGTAAAACGCGTATGATAGCAACGATATCACCATCAGAGATATATTCTGAAGAAACATTGGCAACATTGAGATACGCCCAAATTACAAAACAAATCGTCAATGAAGTTCATGTTAATGAAAATCCCACAGATAGAACAATACGCTGTTTACAAAACGAAATTAAGGAATTAAGAGCCATATTAGCAAATGGATATGTCGCCAATAATAAAATAGAAGAACTACGACAATTAGAATCGTTACAGAAAGATATGGAAAGAACATGGGAAGAAAAACTCGCCGATAGTAAGAGAAACGAGGAACAATTACGCAAACAATTGGCGGAAGATTATTTAGAACAAAAAAGACAATTAGAACAACAAATGGCGTTTATACAAGAACAAAAAATACAGCAGGTGGCCGATGAATTTCGCATCAAACAACAGGAATTTGAAAGTAATCATATTATCACAGCGCTAACAAATATAAGGCAAAATAACGACGAAATTCGTCAAATACAGGAAGCGTATGAAAACAAAATCAAAACTAATATGACCGAATACGAGGAAAAGGTAAATAACATAAGAAAAGAATATAGCGACATATTAGTTAATATGCGAATTGATTATGAGGAAAGGGTTGAAAATTTGAGAAATTCCATCGCTGCTGAATATGAGCTCAAGATGAACAATATGGTTAAAACTATACAAGCTGAACATAACGATCAAATCACATCTTATATAGTACAGATAGCACAGTTAAACAATCGTTTGGATGTTTTACAAGGGTTAGTAAATTTATCGAATGATAAATTCGGCTATATGGAACAAAAAAATCAACGGTTAGAACTCGAAATACAGGAATTACAGGACAATCATCGCCGAGAAATAAAAGATCTATTATATGATTTTGAAAATCGCGAGAAAAACGTTTATAAATCTCAAATTGACAAAAAAACAAGGGAAACATTCGCCTTACGGAAACAAATACAACAACTGGAAGCAAGGATTAAATTACTCACCAGTAACTGATCGTAAATTATTTGTTATTTGCGAGATATTTTCCACAACGGCATAACAATATAAATGTCTAACCGGTTCTGACCATCTAAAAATTGTGAACTTATAATTGTTTTCGGTAAAATCAAAATCAATTATAACATCATTTCCATGAAACTCGTCAATGTGATGCGGTGTATGAGTTTCTGTGGATAATTTTTTGTCCATATATTCTTCCAGAAAGGATCCGTTTTCTTTAAAACTGCGAATATAACTTTTAATGGGTTTATAATTATTCCATACATCGATCATCCTCGTTATGAATGTTTTTAGGAGAATAGCGTTATCAAATTTAAGTGTCAAATCCATTCCTCTGTTTTTTACATCAAGAACCGTCAAACCAACAACAGATGATCCATGCGGCTGCGTGACAAATTGTTTAATTACTTTCAGTTCGTCGATATCAAGATTACATTTTATATCAACAATATTTTCCTTCAAACTAAGTATACTCGTCATTATTTTAATAGCTTTAGTTACAATTTAAATAAAAATAAACGTATTGATATAATGTCAGGGATAATTATTTCATATTCTGATTACTCTTACGAAGGAGACATATATAACAACGAACCACACGGAAACGGTGTTTTTAAATATTCAAATAACGATCAATACATAGGAGAATGTAAACACGGACGTATGGATGGCTATGGCAAATATATCTATTCTAATGGATCAACGTATACAGGGTTCTTTTCATACGGTAAAATAAACGGCATCGGTACTTACGAAGACGAAAATAATATCTATAAAGGAACGTGGCGTAATGGTAGAAAACATGGCAAGTTTTATAAAACGAAAAAAAATAACCAACATACTTATGTACAGAACTGGCGAAAAGGTAATTTAATAAGCTCTCATCATACGCAATATGTACCATCTGTCAATTTACAAACAACAAAAAATAAATTAAAAACAACCAGAAAAGAATTTAAGGGAGTTTTTAAACATTGTAATGTTTGTTATACCAATTATATTAATGCTGTAAATGATAGATGCGGTCACGTGGTAATGTGTGATCAGTGTTATGATAAATGTGAACAATGTCCGATTTGTAGATGTCCTATTGGTAATGTCATCAAGCTGTATATAAGTTAATCTTCTACTACCAAATCTAATGGTGTTACTTCCAATACCGGAGCGTCCATAATGGGTTCTACTTCATGCGTGCGCACAACTTCGGGTACTTGTTCTTCTTCCACAGGAGCGGTTGCTTTTTGTAACAACTCATAAATGTCATCCAATTTTTTTCCGTGTTCTTTTTGTGTCTTTTCCAATAATTTGATTTTTCTTACGAATGCCTTTGTTTCAACAGAAGAATCCCCACTCGGAGTAATTTCTTCGCGTTTTTCCTCCATAACAGTTACTTTTTTGTACAAAGATCCTAACGTACGAGCTATACTTAACAAACCCGCGTTTAATGAACTAACATTATCGTTAATATATCTTAACGTTAAATTTGTTGAATCGTAATTTTGTAAAGGTGTTGTAAGGGTCTCGTTAAGACCAAGCTTACTCGTTTTGTAATCTTGCATTGTATAAAATATCTATTATTATAAGTTTAACTGAGTACATATCACACCATGTTTACGTAATCTCTGTATCGCATTTTCACCTCTATGATACATATATAAATATCGAACTTCGGAAATTACATTTTTATAATTAATAATTTCTTTTGTACATGAATCACAAGGACTATAAATCGTATACATGATACATTTACGATTATCGAATTTTGATAAATAGGACAGCGCATTACACTCGGCATGAATTTCGTTTATCGCCGACCATTCTCTATGTAAAGTTCGGAATTGATTAGTATGAATCCAACAATGAAATGATGACAATTTATCAATATCACCTCCTAATCTTAATATACGAATTATATCTTTACAATACCAACAATAATCGTTGTAATTTATATTACCGGATGTTCCGTCATACACATTGCGCAAAAAATAACCGTACCAGTAAATATCGCATTCGGTATCATTGGAAAACGTTCCATTATGACCATGGCATATGACTTGTGTATTATAAGTAATGACACAGGCTGTGTGTATTTTTAAACAACAGGATTTTTTACTTATTGTGTGACAAATTTCGATAAAGATTTCATCCCACGATGGTCTATCCATTACACAATATACGCAGTAATCTTTTTTATAAAAAAAGTTGTTTATAAATATAATGATTGTTATTACAATAGTACTCATAATAATATTTGTTTTTATAACCATTAAATACATGGAAAACGCCCTATTAGATGGTATGTGGAATGCTAGCGCTAATTTTTGCGAACAGGCCGGTTTACAGTCGATGTTGTTATATTTACAACCATCTTTTACTCATGTAAGATGTGGATATATCATAATGACTACCGATGAGGGAATAATAATAAACGATCCCGTAAAAATAACTATATGGCCCTCGATGTCATTTTCCGCGTACAAAAAACATAAAATTGATATAGAATGGCAAGATTCTGACGGCTATGACTATTTCCCATCTGATCAAACAATGTATTATTATCCGTTATTAGGAAAAATGGTGTTGATGAATGATGATGAAGTCACTGCGGTTCTTTACAAAAACACAATAACATCATCAGAGCTTGTTAACAGTGTTCCAGATGATGTTTGTTACGATGGTTGCGACGAAATATAGTTCTATAAGCCATACTTACATGATTTGTGCGCATGTTTTTTGTTTTTTCATATATCATTGAATCTTCCCCAGAATAGTATATTTTTTTTATTCCGATACTATTAATATATTGTAAGCAACATGAACATGGTTTTGAAAAACCGAGCATTCCGTTTTTGTTTCGTATAACTATAAGTGTCATCTTTGAAAGCATACGTTTACTATTCTTTGTAGTTCCATAAAACACACCCTTTAATACGCAGAAATTTTTTCACAACGGACACCTCAGCATGATAAGTTTTACTTCCGCTAATGCTATTATGCGCCCATACAATGGGTCGTCCGTTATAAACTAACACAGCACTGTGCTTATTAGACATATCGCTGTCGGATGCTGTTGACAACAACTTGGAGATATCGATCTTCATTATAATATATATTAATATCAATTTTTATTTCTTAATAAAGCCATCACATTTTTGACTTCATCATCTTCTAACTTTGGTATTTGGCGGTATATTTTCGATATTTTATGAATGATATGCGCTATGACTTCGTTTTCATTTAGCGAATTATCGAAAGCTATTGCGAATTTTATGTCGTCATGGCAACTATAAGCAATTGTTGAGTGAGGCTGGTTATAAACATCAATGCCAGTGTGCTTAACATCCGACGGGAACAAACGATTTGACATTATATTTGAAATTTGAATAATCTATAACATATAATGGGCATTAAAGATTTTTCTCGAACTTTTACTGCTACACGTATTGTTAAATGGTCTCAATATAGAGGAAGGACCGTTGCTATCGATGCTATGACAGAATTATACAGATCAAGTTTAGGCATGAAAAAATTATCTGCTTTGACTGATAAAGATGGTAATTCAACAGTACATATAAATGTTATTTTGGCAAATATTATCGAATTAGGCCGCTGCGATGTTAAAGCTGTATGGGTATTCGATTATGATAATAGTAATAGTGACGAATTTCACAATCCAGCAAAACTGGCAGAAATTATCGAAAGACGTCGTAGAAAAGACGAAGCAAAAAAGAAATTGGATGATTTGGAAGAGGCACTATTTAGCGATAGCGACGAAGAAGCAAAACAAGAAAAAAGGGCATTTGGTGTTACGAAGGAAATGATTAATGATATTAAAATGATATTTAATTGTCTTAATATTCCTTATATTGAAGCACCAGAAGGATTCGAAGGCGAACACATCGCCGCGTATATGTCATCTATTAATTTAGTAGATGCGGTTTATAGCGGAGATACGGATCCTATTCCGTTTGGCGCGAAAATCCTTCTTCGTAAAAATCCGAGAGACAAAAAAATATATGAATATACACAAGAAGATATTCTCGATCAAATCCAAGAAGTAACGGATGAAGAACCGTCTATTGACGATATTCGTAAAATATGTTCTATTTTGGGATCTGATTTTTCGAAACGAACTAGAGGCGTTGGAGCCAAAACCGTTATGAGAAAATACAGAAATTTAGAATTGGCGCCAGATCAGGAAGTAGCAATCGGAGAATTTACTAAGATTCCAACTGTAGAGTATAATCTTAACTTTGCGAATTATATGTGCGCGGATACAACGCTGCTTATGGAATGGTTGGTTGATGTGAAATCATTTTCCCGAGATCGCGTTCAGAAATGGTTTGATAAGGTTCCGTCTCTTTGCGGTAGATCCTAAATCCATGAGCTTGTAACGATCGCACAAATCCTACTGATTTATCAATATCATATGATACCATTTCATCGTCTATATCAAATGTCATGTTTGACGAAAAAAACTCAGTTTTATAATGTACGTCTTTACAAAATACATTTTCGCATGTATCGCATGCCATAGAAAAAAATTCTACGCATTCATTATTTCTCATAATGTATCCATGCCCGCAATAAAACATATCACATTCTATTAATTTGATATCACTTAATCTGTTTTGATTTTTTTTGATATCTGACATAAGAGTTTCTATAAAAGACATTATCATAAGAAATAAACGTTAATTTAGAGTAATACAATCCGGATACGTGATTAATTTCTTGCGGGCTTTTATTTTAACGCAATTACCTTTACCTATACTTTTTATTGTGAAACCATAAGATACTTCATGACGCGGTAAAGCTAATATGTTGCCGTATATTCTTAGATATGGATATTTATAACGAAAACGAAATCCCGTGCTAGCTAAAAGAAAACATATTTGCTGAGAAAGAATAAGATTCTTTAGCGATACTATAGTTAAATCACATAATCTTCTTTCTTTGTTTTTTTGTACGGTGTTTTTCCTTATATATCCGAGTAATACTTGATGTCTTATGTAACTACTGTTATAAATATACGAATCAGGAATGATTTGTCTGAATACTATTTGTATCATTTCGGTTGTATTTAAACGGCCTATTTCCATTCCATCCTCCAATTCCCAGTCATTCATCCGTATAAGAATATACTCTTTTAATGCTTCCTCAATCGAAAATCTGTTTATATCGCATGATAGTAGCATACCTACCAAATAAGGATCTGTCTTTATCTCTCTTTCTTCGAAAGAAACGCAATTACTAACTATGCGATTTCTTCTCAATGTTTCCGTATTGTATACCGCTATAACTTCTATCGCCGCCATATATTTTTTCCTCGTCAATATGTTGTATAATGTCAAAATAGTGTCTTTGTGTAGTTTAAGAAATGAACCATTTTCTAGGATTATTTGAAACATTTGACCCACAATTTGCTTATTCGTCTTTAAACCGAGACCATCCGTTTTAGTTATGTAATTGGCCGTTTTGAAGCCTTTTTCTAATAAAATACACATATTAGGGTCCATTATTAATGTATATAAAATCAATATTAAAAAAATGAATATTTTGTTCTTTATTATCTGGGAATGATGTATAAATTATCAACTCAGGCTATTGTTGTGTCAAAAACTATTAAATCATTTAATCCATTAAAACTAAATAATGGAGGAGGTGATGATAGTGTTGAATTCTTACTTTAGCCAAGTCTCGACTACGGTTAAAATAGGATTTATAAGACCCAACATGATGGCTAACGTAAAACCGCCTTCCATGTCGTCTAAAATTAGACCCATGAGAACGCCCCTTACTAAGCCACTAAACACATTTTGGAAGATATCACTACGCGTGATAGCTTTCTTTTTTTTGTTTTCTTCCAACTGTAAAAGATAGTATTTTAATTCCGTCTTGCTTATTTTACCATCTCCGTCAAGATCCAATATTTGTACAGGATTCTGTGTTTGATTTTCATACCAAAATGATATTATTATAACGAATAACACTACTACTATCATCACACCTGTTCGTGATAATTCATTAAACTTATTCATATTAATATACTAATGGGAATATTAAATTCTCGGAATCAAGAGACGCAAATTATTGCCGAAGATACTTTTTTATTAACGTTAATTTGCCAAACTAATGATCATCCATATATGGAATCTATGTTAGAAGACATAACTAATTTTTGTATAGAATCGTATAACGCATATGGTGTTAATGTAAAAAACAATAAAGTGTATATTTTGTTTGAACCGCAAATATCGTATCCTTCTTTTTCAAGTAACATATTATCTGATGTGACGTCTGATGTGGCTTCTTCATTCGCGCTGTGGCTTACGCAAAATCATATTGTAAGATCTGTACGTGTAGAATATACACATGAGGAAGCCATGAAAAAATTTAAAAAAACAATTAAATATTCACCATCATAAAAAGTATTGAATTACACATATGTTTTTGATATAATGAATTGTAATATTGATAAATTCGGAACTGTAACAATAACTAATAATCCAGATATGAAAGAGATTACGACTACTGTTGAGTATAAAAATGTCAATGGAGTTCTTTCGAAAATAAGTATTAATACTAGTGTATTTTTTAATACAGAAGAAGTTAAAGAGGAAATCAAAGTGGAATCTAAAGAAGAAGTTAAAGAAGAAGTTAAAGAGGAAGTTAAAGAAGAAATTAAAGAAGAAGTTAAAGAGGAAAAAATAGATTATGTGGGATTCATATCATTTGAAGAGTACGCAAATGATATGTTAAGAAGAGATATAGATTATCCCGAATTAATAAACAGTAGCGTTATTGAATTAAATCACTCAGAACCGTCCAAAATAATTCAAATTATACAAGATAAAAAAGACATGATAGAAAGATTTGAGAATGGAGAAGGAGATTTTAAAAACTTGTGTTTGGATTACAAACATGGTAGTGAAATATATATGGGCGATGTTTCCTATGAAAAATATCACGATATGGTATGCTATAGTAGTGACGACACGGATTATCCATTTGACGCAGATAGAGTGGGAGATGTCGATCATATCGATGATATCAAAATAATTAATGAAATGATTATGAATTCCCTTGACAGAAATATCGTTTATAATCAACGAGAAGAAACAAAGATCAGTTATAATACCGTTGAGGGATTTGAGAAAACGTTAGAAGAATTGGAAAAAAAAGTTCAGGAGGAAGACGTTCTGACGGGGTTAAACGAATATGATTATGAGGAAAATCAGGATGAAGATTTCTCGTTGTTTTAAAGTTTGAAATTATTTTTTTTATAATGGAATTAAACAACCAACAAGCGAGGGCTGTAAATACAATCACACAGTTTTTATCGGAGAATAAAGAAAGCTTAGATGGCGTAAATTCATCTAATAATATGTTGTTATTGGGACCCGGTGGATCGGGCAAAACGACAGTTATTATTAATGCGTTCAATGACTCCGATTTAAAAATAGCATTCTGCGCGTTTACGAATAAAGCCACACAAGTGCTGAAAAATATCGCCGATAAATTCTGCGTAAATTTTGTTGCTGATTTTAAAACAATCCATAAACTATACGCATTAAAACCAACAATGGGTAATGAGCTTAGTTTTACGTTTTCTGTCGAAAAAATATCTCATTTGGAATATTATGATGTAATAATATTTGACGAATGTTCTACCATTTCTGTGGATTTGTTCGGATACATAAATCAGGCATGGGAGTATATTAGATTTATGTCCGGCAAAACAATCAAACATATATACCTTGGAGATTATTGGCAACTGCCTCCAGTGAATGAAACAAAAAGCATTGTATTTTCTTCGGCAACCATGAATAAATGGCGAGTGGCGAAATTATCCTCCGTTATGCGCGCTAATAATGACGATATGAAAATTGTTAACAATAATCTATTAACATGGATAAACAATATCAAAGCAAAACAATTGGATGATTTTAAATATCCGTATTGTTTAGTTCCCAATTCCGCAAAGTATATAAATAGCAATGTTAAATTCTGTCGAGAGTATTTACGCACATGGAAAAAAGATCCCGATGTTGTTATATTGACTTATAGCAAATCTAATTGCGACAAAACAAATAATACTATTCAAGAAATGTTAAACAGAAAACACAGACGTGAAGCAAAAGAAAACTTATATTTTTACGCCGGAGATCGTTGTTGTATTGATAGACCGATTGAAATATCACACATTATTCATAGGGAGGGTTATGTTGAACTTGGCGCCGTTACGGGAGATCACATATACAATGGAGAAATATTCGACATCATTTCCGCGGAAGATGTTAAAGTATCATCACCATTAAATAAAATAAACTACATTGATAACTACTTTCCGGCGCAGTTATTATCAATAAAACGCATCAATAGCGATGATATACATCAGGTTGTTTATATTGAAAAATCATTGGTAAACGCGGCAAAAAAATTTATCAGAATTAGAGAAAACCGCCTTGTTTATGAAACAATCATGGCAGCATTTGACGGTTTATTTCCTGTTATGAACTACGGTTATTGTATAACGATCTATAAATCACAAGGATCGGAATGGAGAAACGTATTTGTCAATTTAAGTAGTGTGTATTGGTGCTTACAAAAAGACTTTAAGATGCTATTTAAAACAACTTATACGGCTCTTACAAGGGCATCTGAAAATCTTCGCATATTTTGGATAAATTAATTTTATATATATAATGTCTAAAACTTGTTATGTAGGCCCAACGGATAGATCATCATTAATACACACACAACCGGCGCATATGGTGCCCGTACATGATATTGTTAATACTGCCAGATGGTTAAAAGTAACCGCCAACAGTTTAGCCCTTTTACGAGATTCGGATCCCATGAAATTTAAACATTTGGTAGGAGCGTATTATGACGCCCATGATTATAAATACGAAATTTTTATACCTAAAGCAAAGTTGTTTTCCAACTATAATTTATACGGAGATCAACCACATATGTGGTATCACGATAATACTTTTAAAAATTGAATTTTATATTAGCAATATCTAAATGTCTAAGAACACTCTTACTCTCGAACAACTTCAAACTGCTTTGGCTCCTTTAAACGAGCAATTAGCAGCTAATACTGTATATAATGAAGAAATTAAACAGTTGTTATTGAGTATTAGTGCTAAATTAGATGTTAATCTTGCTAAAGAAGAGCCCGCTCCTAAAAAAGCGGCTAAAAAAACCGAAACAAAAAAACGTGCTCCTAGGAAAAAGAAGGATGATTCTGATGAAGAAGTTCCTGAAAAGAAAAGAACAACCAGAAAAAAGAAGGACGATTCTGATGAAGAAGTTCCTGAAAAGAAAAGAGCTACAAAGAAAAAGGCTGTAAAAACAGCTCCCGAGGAATTTAAATCTATAAACAGATTACAATTCTTCAATAAAGAATTTAAAGAAAAAGGAACAGCTGCGTTTCCTCAACTTACAGAAGACGTTGTAGAAAAGTTGAAAGACGACGCCAACTTTGACGAAATCCCTGAAGAAAAACAACAGGAAACCTTGAGATCACTTTGTTATAAGTATATGTCTACAGAACATAACTCTGTTCTTATGAGCCTAAAAGCTGCTTATAACGATCGTGGTATGGCTAATAAAGTTGTTATTGAGGAAAAGGATGATGAATAATCATAAATCCCTATATATTTTTTGATCTCGTATATGTAAGTAAGGATAATACGGGAAAAATCTTTTTTGTTGATTTAATCCGCTCATCTTTTTGTCAACATTGTAATCTTTATAAACGCCTGTGTATTGTATATCTGTATTCATGCCTCGGAAATATTCCGCCATCGCCCACAATTTAGCAACTTTAATATTCAAAACGTCTCCGGATATTAACTGTAAGTTTTTAATTACGCGCAAAACCCATAGATCAATAAATATGAATCGCAATTGTACATAAGGAGCACCTATCATGATACCATTGGATTTGAAATATGGAACTAATTCAAATTGGGTACAATTAAAAACATCCATAAACGGTTTTTCCACTATTCCTCTGTCTGTTGTAATGTTGATGTAATATGTAAATCTTTTCGTTCTGAAATCCTTTGGTATATGTAATTCCTGTTCTTTAACAGTTATGTCAAAATTCGTGAATGAACGCGCATGTTCGTTAATACTGGATAATATATCGTCAGAACATATAATTTGTATTTTATCCTGGTTAATACATATGTCTCCTTGTAATTTACACCAATCAATAGCCCATGTTCCTAAAAGAACAACATCGTCTCTATTTGGTATCCAATTTTTAACTATGGATATTTTTAACGCTTCCATTATGGATTTTTTTTTGTTTTTACAATTACCGCCCAGTATTCCGGAATCTTTCCTTTCTCGTATTTGATCATATAACTTTTGTTCAAAAACCTTTGTCGATTCCCATTCTGAAAATTTCGCCGGATTGTAAAGTATATTGTACACATCTATAATTTCTATTTCACTCGGAATGTATAACAATTTATTAATCTTAACGGGTTTAACAATATCATATGGTTCTCCGTTTTTATGTTTTTGTATTTTGTATACAATGGCTACCATTCGAAAATTATAATCAATGATAAATTCTTCTTTTTCCTTTATCGTTCTCATGCGAGTATATTTAGCATCGATATCACTGGCATTATTTTCATGAATAATATTCGATAAATTATTCGCATGATGTAACGGAAAATGTGTGTATATGTTATACATGGGCAGTTTTATATTGTCAATTTCGTCTCCCATATCCAATAATTCGTATTTGTTACTTATCATTAATTTATTATCCTCGCAATATTTTTTAATAGTGCTAAACACTCTTTTGTATCTATTCCTTTCAACTATTACTTGTTTTTTAGCCGATGATTTAATTACATCCAAAAAATTCGTCGTAAGTAGTTCCGAGAACATTTATATTACAAAAAAAATAATAATTTACTTAAGATTCATCAGCCCATACAGTCTTTCTTTCTGTAGGTTCTCTGGGTACGTAGTTATTAACTACATATCTTTGTGTTTCCTTATTCCAACTCAAATGTACAGTTTTATACAAATCAAAACGTCTTACAATACGCTTACTTTCAGTCCATAGAACCAAAGCACCAACTTTATTGTCGTGTGTATTAATATACCTCATAAATCCTCGCGGATTACTATAATACATAGATTTAACGAGAGCTTGTTGGGCTCTTTCAACGTCATTTGTTGGTTGTGCCTCATTCAATAAATTCTCCAACTGTTGGTTAAAATCATCTACGGAACTATTTTTAACCAGGGCAAGAATAGCCTTGTATGGAGTATACAATCTTTTTGGCAAAGACATAATAAGATAATAACTATAAATTATATCTTTAATATAAAAATTGAATTCGTATAACTATTATAATGGCTACTGAACCTCCTATGCCGACTACTGAGGAACCTTCTACAACAGCTACAGAAGATCTTCCTACGCCGGAACTTAAACGCTCTGATGCTGAGATTAATCCTCGAGATATGTCTCTAGAGACTAAAATACAGTTCGCATTTGAACGGTTACATGGTGTATTGTATAGTGATCATAAACCGGATTCGCGTTATCGCGAAAGTACTATAGCGAATTCCGTGGAAACTTTCTTAATGGTATATGAAAGAAGAAATGATACAGCGACTTGTGTTGTTACTGATGCTAATAATCAAGTAACTATAACATATAATCAAGGCAGACCGTTAGTGTTTAGTGTTAATAACGAATGGCACGGATATGAACGCTAATTTTTTTGTCGTAGAGCGTCTTTCATACTCAACTGATATAATTCAGGAATTGGAAGGATTTGATTTCGTCGATACCATTCTTCCAAATCACTTTCTATTTGATTACGAAACTTTATAACGCGTGGATTGTCCCATGTTCTGCCTCTAAATCCCATACATGCTTTACATTCGTTTATATCATGATTTAATTTTTCTATCTGTCGCTCGGAGAATTTGGCATCAGCTTCGATTATTTTCCCAATGAATCCCGAAGGATATCTTTTAACGTCAAATATTGGTATGTTGTTTTTTGATTCTATTAAACGGAACATGGCTTGTACGTAAGGATGATCAATAGTAACACCACGAAATCCTTTTCCTACTAAATACGTTTCGCTATTTGCTTGTCGTGATGTGGGCGGTTTACAGAAATAAAATTCATCAAATAATTGCGATAAGGCAAACATAACGCTAATAGTTGTCATGTCGAAAGCAGTGTACTGTTTTGTAATAAACGCACCTCCTTGTTTAAGAGTTAATACTCCCGTCAATATTTGTCCAATGTTCGCAGGCATTTGTAATAATTCTTGATTGTTATAATCGCTACTAACATCGAATCCCAAATCACTAGTATACAAATCCACTTTGTTGTGTAATTTTTCGTAAAAATCTTCTTGATTAGATTTTACTAATACATCACCATTATTGGTATCTGACATAAGCCAATTGCGAGGATAATTTTTAAACAGATGATATTTATCCTCGAGAGGTTCCTTATCTTCTGCGTTAGATTCTATTAAAGATGAACCTACCCAATTATATTCATCATGCCATCGTCTATTTGTTTTTACAAAATGATGCGTGCTTATTATAAAGGATCCTGGAAACGCGGCATTGTCAAAATGTAAGAAATCTTTTGCTTCGTGTGGAATAAGATCGTAATACGTAAGTATGTCGTAACATTTAAGCCATGCGTTGGATACATTAACTGTATTTCCCAAACGCGCTACCGTTAATTTTTCGTTTTTAAACGGATCAAATTCTTTCCAATATTTACCAAAATTCGGATTTTTATATAAAACATCCAATTTACTTTTAACTTTATCGAGTTCCGCTTTCATCGAAACGAGCCTTTTACTGCTATATTTGCGTTTATTATCAGCCGGGATTAAATCGTGACCAAAATTTATACGAAAAGAAATCATGTTGAAATTTGAATTCTATATCTATATAAATTCAAACTTTATGGCTAACAATCAAGAACAACCCACAGTTAGTACTAAACCCTCTCATATTGAATCATTTCAATCAAGAGGAAGTAATAGATGGTCTGAATATTTATGTGTACAAAAATTAGATGCCCGCGTTCGCCTACCACAAAAGGCTCATAGTACCGATGCTGGATATGATTTATATACCCCAACATCTGTTATGATTCCTGCCAGGAGTAGCGTAAACGTTCCTTTAAGAATTAAAGTAGCTTTGCCGCCCAATAGATACGGCAGAGTTGCCTCGAAATCTGGTCTTGCTGCTAAATTTGGTATTGATGTTGCGGCTGGTGTTATTGATAATGGATATCAAGGAGAATGGGTTGTCGTATTAAGAAATCAATCTGATATGGATTTCCATCTTCAGGAAGGTAAAGCTTTAGCCCAAGTTATTTTGGAATATTATGATACCGTTCCTGTAAAGGAAGTATCATCCGTTGAGCAAATCTTCGGAAAAACAGATCGTAATATTGGCGGGTTCGGATCCACGGAGCAAAAAAATTAAGCATAATGAATGGGCGTAATGAATGGAATAAAAAAATTAAGCATAATGAATGGGCGTAATGAATGGGCGTAATGAATGGAATAAAAAAATTAAGCATAATGAATGGGCATAATGGATTAGTTTTACCTTCGCGGTTCATTATTTTTTTTCCACACATCAACCGCTTTATCGGTTTCACGTTTGATTAAAGAATAAATTTCATCATGAGTAACTCTCTCGTCAACAGTCTTTTTTTCATACACAGAATTTACTTCATCTCTCGTGAGATTACGCGTAGACATTAGCATATTAAATACCTGTTCTTTAGATTTTTTAAATAGATCATACATTAATCTTTCTCTATCAGTCCTATTTAATTTTAATAGAGGCGTAATTGTTGGGGCGTCTCTTAACATTTCCTCGCATGATTTAACAATCGTAGGTTTCTTTCTCTCTGAAAGATCAATAGTAATATCAGCGATATTATTAGGATCATTAAACAATTCCTGTTCTTCGAGAAATTTCCTCCTCGCAAGAATTCTCATATCTTCTTCTTCGGGAATAATATTCTGTTCTCTTCGTGTCAGATTTTCAAGTTTACGAATTTCTTCTTGTAATTCCTGTTCTACGTTTTTGTTATGAGAAGTTTGAGTCTCTACACCTGGGTTCCGAGTCTCTACACCGTTATAGTTTCGAGCATCTACCTTCTCCATACGCGGAGCTTTATGATTTAATACGTAGTTAGTAATCATGTTGACAATTTCTAAATCTTGTTCGTAAAGAGTTTCATCAAATACACATTTATCACCAACCAACACAGATCGATTACGTAACCATTCTCTATGAGAATCAACGGCGCAGCGTAATTGATTCGCCCATACTAACAGCCCTTGTTTAGAGCTGTTAATATTTTCAGTAAGTTTATTCAAATGTGATTCCCAAAACAGATCACACATTATATTATGAAATTTGAATAACTTTAGTAGATAAAATGTTAGCACCTCCGATATATACCGATGAATCATTATTACAAGATTTAAACAACAAAAAAAGAGATCCTTTAAATCCACAAACCGAATATCATAAATGGAGTAGGAAAAATACAAAAATAACAAGAGAATCGATAATTAATTACTTGAATTCTTCCGGTGATTTAGTTGTGGAAAACAAAGTTTGGAATATTGGGGAAAATGACGATTATGAAGAAAAACAAATTGTTCATGAAGCGCCTGAAGAAGGACAAGATGAACAACCGTATGTTAGTATTGAGGATAAATTTAATGAGATTGAGAAACTTAATTGGAATGATAATTCGGATGGTGGTAATGTTATTCCATCCGGCGACACAACGTTAATCAAAAAATATTTGGCAGATTTATCTGAACATTTACACGAACCGTTAATGGACTTAATAGAGTATAGATCCACCCAAGATAAGATTAATTACCGTTATCATATCACAGCAAAAGGTTATGATTTCTATAATTGCGTTTTACAAGAACCCAGTTTTGCTCAATATATTTTCTACGGAGAAATGTGTCCGTTGTATGATATGTTGAATAGAGATTAGGATAAAGTTTATGAAATCCGGGATGAAGGCTATGAAATCCGGGATGAAGGCTATGAAATCCGGGATAAAGTTTAAATTTTTTGTATCAAAGATTCCAATGTTTCTTCTTCCGGATCACAATAAAGAGGACCAACAACAGGCAATCTTTTTGCGATAGTATTATCATTATGACCACCTTCACGAACGCATATATATAAATAAGGACCGTTTGTAAGACGTTCTTCTAATTCAGTTCTTGTTTTTTCGTCAGATAAGATATCTTCCTCAGTAATATTATTAAGTTCTTTAATGGCTTCATCGCGAAAATTATTGAGCTTTAGTTTTATATCATCAGCTTCAGGAGAATCCAAATCTGCTAATTTTTTGTAATGTTCTTGTGATTCATATAATTTGTTTAATAAATCCTGTTTTAACATTGCGGATCTATTGATCGCCATAAATCTAAATCTATAATGCTCATTTTCAAATGTTGGCATTATGTTTTGTAAAACACCAATCATTGCGGTATGAACCACTGGGCCGTACACGCGTAAAACGGAATCATATAATACAGACATAGCTTTACGCATGTTTTCTGTAAGTTCTTTAACCTCGAATTCTTTATTTTCCGAAAGGAAGAATGTATAATATTTACCATTATCGTTAATACTCAATACATCCGTATCGTCTCGAAAATCGGGAAATACCACATCAACAGAGTCTTCCAAAAAACGTGCGATCCATAATTTAATTTGTGTTTCGGCGAGATCAAAATATTTCATCTCCCATCTTTTTTGCTCCTCAAACATTTCTGCTTTGTTCATTTTATATAAAATTTATATTTCATTATTTTAATATACAAACATGAACAATACAATGCATACACTTCTTAACAAATTGCGTATTATAGGCAAAATTCGAGCGGGTCAGAGATTAGATACTACTAACGAATTGACAGTTTATGAGGAAGGTTGGGCTAGTTGGATATACCGAAAATGGTATCGAGATAACAAAGATGAAACTATTCGCGTACTACAAGAACTATATAAATCTATAGAACAACATACTGAACAGTTGATATCTTCAGTTACGAATTCGTCTCCTTCATATGCGAAAAAAATACGAGTCGTTATAAACTTGGCAAAACAATTATACCTATCTATAGAAGGCCTTGATAATTTGGCAAAAACATATTCAAATTACCCAAAGGTAGTCGCTTCTATAGAAGGAATAATTCAGGATTACGCAGTAGCTTCTTTTGCTTTATTAATAGCAGCTATTCCGGAAGATTCTCTGTTGCCGATTCTGCGCCGTGATATAAATTTTAACGGTAGCGTGTGTTATGATAATCCTCATAAGCAGCAAGATGTTAAATTTGAATAATTTTATAAATTTAAACTATAATATATATAAAATGTCAGATTTAGACATTGCTACTGTCGCTAAACCTATCGAAATTAAACAATTTGATGATACCGTTGGCGGCGATCTATTATTCGTTATGACTTCTTTATTGAAAGAAAACGGAATGGTAGGACATCATTTACGTAGTGCTAATAATTTTTACATGAATGGAATTAAACAAATTATAACACAAGGTTTCAATATCCGCAGAGATATTATTAATAGACGTCGTGCTGTTGCCGAAGATAAAGAAATACAATGGATTTCCTGTGAAGTTATTCCGTCCAACGTAGAAATTAAACCGCCCACTTCTATTCATTATAGAACAGGTAAAGAAATGATTTTATTTCCTACGGCTGCGTTAGTTAACGAAAAACTATATAGCGGTGCTTTAACGTTCGATTGTGAAATTAAAGCAACAGCATATAATTATGATAAAACTACCACAGTAAGAACAGCAACAATTAAGAATTTCCAAATTGGTAAAGTACCTATTATAAAAGGCAGCGTTATGTGTAACACATATGGCAAATCAAGAGAAGCGCTTATGAGACTGGGTGAAGATCCATCTGATCCTGGAGGTTATTTTATTGTGCGAGGAGAATACGCAACGGATAACGTTGAAAACATTGCTTTCAATCAACCACGCGTTTATGCGAATAATTATAAAAACACATTGGCGAGATGTGAATTCATTTCTAAGCCAGGAGACGGATATCAAAATTCCGGCATGATTATTTTACAATATCAAAAAGATTCGACGTTATTAATCGAAATTTCGCGCGACAAATTGACTAAAGTACAAATACCATTCTTCCTTCTATTTAGAGCGTTTGGATGGAGTAACGATAAAGAACTATTAGATTGGATTGTTTACGATTACGACAGTCCTGCTAATAAAGAAATACTTAATATTGTGATAAATTCTATAAATGCTAAATACGGCAAGGAAAATTATCGCGATGTGTATAATAACGTTGATGCGCTAAAAATGATCGTAAATCTGATTCCGGAAGAATTGAATCGTATCTATGATTTGCGTAATCATGCCGAAAATTATCATAATGCTATTCAAGATGTTACAAAAACATTTGATTTACACTGTTTACCTCATATCGGTATGACATCTACTTCGCGTCATGAAAAACTTAAATTTCTAGCGTTGTTGGTGAGAAAAACATTATTGGTATGGTTGGGTCATGTACCACAAACGGATAGAGATTCTTATAGAAATAAAAGAATACATTCCGCAGGAGAAAGTTACTCAAAAACATTTAAACAGTTTTTCCAACAATCTATCGTTACTCAAATTCACAAATATATGTTGAGACATTTCAACAGTACACCGTTCAAAGCAGTTAATCTAACGAATATAGTCAGATCTGCTATTAATACGGATGAATTTGAAAAGGTAATTGTACAAACTATTAACGCTGGAAATAAATCTTCCCTAAAAATTGGCCGAAAGGTAATGATAAACCGTTTATCGGCACAAATTCTTAATAGAAAGAATCAATTATCTGCTTTAGCTACTCTAAGGCAAATTACAGCTACTTCTGTAGACAGCGCTAAACAATCCGAAAGAGCGAGTGAAATGCGCAGAATTCATATGTCGCAAATTGGTTATGTATGTGTTACGCATTCTCCTACAGAAGGTGAAAAGGTCGGTGTCAATAAACAGATGGCTATTTTTAGTTTTATTGCTCCCGCTAGTAGTAGCGAAGTATTAAAGAAAATTATAGAAGATGATAGTGATGTTATACGCGATACTCCTGAACAGGAATTGACTCCAGTATTTATTTATAGATCGCATTTATCACGCGTATTCGTAAACGGTCATTTGGTTGGGTATACTCGTGATAGCGTTGCGTTCATTCGCAAATATAGAAAAAAACGTAGACAATTGGAAATTAATCCATATACAACTATATTTTGGGATAACGTACAAAATGAAATATATCTATGCGTCGATATTGGTCGTATTTGCCGAGCTTTGTTTATAGTATACAATAATAAACGCGATGCCGAATATAAGGGCGATGCGAAAGAATTTGAACAAGGTTTGGGTATTACTAAACAGGATATCAATAAATTATTTCGCGGTGAAATTACATGTAACGATTTACTACGCGAACAAAAAATAGAATATATTACGCCAGACGAACAGGAAAATTGCTATGTGTGTCCGAATTTCGAACAACTTATCGCTGATAAAAATGATGAATTGAAAGAATATACACACTGCGACGTACCGCAATCCATTCTTGGAATTACGGCGTTAACGGCTCCTTTTGGTAATCATAATATGCCTCCCCGTGTTACATATCAAACAGCACAGGCTAAACAAACATGTGGCTATTACATTAGTAATTGGGCTGAACGTATTGATAATGAAACGTTTTTACAATTCGTAAATGAAAAACCGTTAATCACAACACTGTCCAATAATTTCTTATTTCCTAACGGTAATAATATTATGGTGGCGATTGCTTGTTATACTGGATCGAATCAGGAGGATTCTCTTATTATTAGTAAAGCAGCTTCGGAAAGATTGCTTTATTTAGGATGTAAATGCAGTTCCATTAAAACAGAACTTACTAATAAGGAAGAATTAGGCGTTTCGGATTCCAATAAAACAGATGGTATTAAAGATGCTAATTACAATAAACTCGTTGATGGCGTCGTACCAATTGGTACAAGGCTTAAATCTGACGATGTTGTTATTGGTAAATACGCCCCTCTTCCAAAAGGAGCAAGTGATAAATATGCTTTTACGGATATGTCGATTTTATATCGCAGCGATGAGGAAGCTATTGTTAGTAAACGCGTAATTGGAAGAAATGATAATGGAGAATCGTTTGTTAAAATCGGTCTACAAAAAATGAGACCTATTTCTGTAGGTGATAAATTCTCGTCACGTGCCGGACAAAAAGGTACGTGTGCTTTGCTTATGCGCGAAGCGGATTTACTTACTACAATAGACGGTATGCGCCCTGTTGCTGTTTTCAATCCGCATGGTATGCCATCTCGTATGACGTGCTCGCAACTTATTGAAGCTCATTTGGGTAATTTATGCGCAGTTAAAGGAACACATTTTGACGGCACCATGTTTGAAAAAGTAGATATCGAAACTGTTGCCGAAGAATTGGCACAACGAGGATTCAATAGATACGGTTATGAAAGAATGATTAGTGGTATTACCGGAGAATATATGGACGGTTTAATATTTCTCGGTCCCACATTTTATCAACGTATTCAGAAATTCGTAAAAGATGCCGAACAATCAGTAAGATACGCGTTAACAGACGCCTTAACAATGCAGCCATTAGGAGGAAGAACATCATCTGGTGGTTTAAAAATCGGAGAAATGGAACGCGATGTGTTATCATCACATGGCGCTATGTTTACATTATACGAGAAATTCTTCTTACATTCCGATGGTATGTATGAATATATTTGTAGATGCGGAAGACCTGCCATTGTAAATCATAAACAAAATATCTATAAATGTAACCATTGCGGAAATAACGCGGATATAGTTGCCATTCCGTCTAGTTATTCTGGTAAATTATTTAATCAAGAAATGAATACTATGAATGTTGGAACCGCTAGAATTCCAAGACCATTCTCGTTTGCTAAAAATGATAACGGTACTCTCAGTACGATTGATGAATATAACGAAGAATCCGTAATGACATTATTAGAAACATCGGAAGAAATGATTGATGATGATGGTGTAGTAGCCGAAGATTAAACATTATAAAGGTATTTTTTTTTAACAATGTAATGAATAAATATATGTTATATTCCGCTTACACAGATGTATTGCCTATGGCTAAAAACCGTAGACATGCCGAAGTGGAAGGAAATTTACAATTAATAAAATTGTTTGACGACGGTAATAATATCTCACCGGATGATTTTTTACATTTATATACGGGATTATACGTCCAATGTTTATACACGGTAAAGAACACATCTTATTGTTCTCAGGATATGTATCGTAAATTTGGCCATTCGGAAAATAAAGATTGGTATGTTCGTGGGCATGTTTCATGTTATAATTTTTCTTATACACCAGAACCAAAAAACGTAAATTGTAAACAACATACGTATAGACATATACCCGGCACCAGAGGTATGGACGATACAGATCCCGTGGAAGATTATGATAATGAAAAAAAAATATGGGGTGATATTATTGAGACAGGTTTTGTCGGATCGATTCATGATTTTTCCACATCAACAATATTTGATCGTGTATTCGATTTAACTAAAGCAGGTAGTGTCAAATCGCGCCCGCTCAGAAGTATTCATAATGTGCCAGAAAATATAAGCCCCAATTTATTGGGCACGGATGATGATTGGAGATATTTGTACGATAAAGTTGTGACTCTTACGGAGTCATCATCGTCTCCGGAATTTAAACAATATTGCTACAGAAAATTATATCCAGTATTCGAGAAATTGGCTGATAGAAATATTTCATTATGGGACGATATGTCATGGCTTAAAGATTTTTCCCCGTTAATAAAACAACCCACAAATACCGCTGACGTTTTTATCACACGAGATAATACGAATGATAATGAGCATTATTTTAATAGTTTGTCTGATATGAAATTTCGATTGAATGATAAATATATGTCTATTCGATCGGGATATGGTTCAGTGAGTAATGGTAATCCGGTAAAACTGATCGAAGTATTTAAATCATTCGAAACGCCCCCGTTCCTTGTATAGGAATAAGGCCAAATTATATTGCTGTTTAATTTTATCGCGAAAAAGTGAAATTATTTTTTTTATATAATGGAAGTCATATACGCACCGAATATAATATCAGAAGAACTGGAATGTGACCTAATTCAATATATAGACAGTTTTGATTGGACAATAGGCCCCGATGAAAAAAGATTGGTACAACAATATGGTTATAACTATAACTACAATTCCAGAACAATATCCGAAGAAAAAGCACCACCGATTCCAGCGCTATTAGTAGAACTGGCTACAAAATTAAAGATACCTGAATACAATCAAATGATAATCAATAATTATCTACCAGGCGAAGGTATTACGCCACATATAGATAATCTAAATTGTTTTGGTAATGAAATCACGATCATATCATTAGGTTCTGGTGTTACAATGAATTTTACGAGACCTAAACATAAAGCAAAAGAGATATACCTTGAAGCACGCAGTATGCTAATTTTAAAAGACGAAATAAGAAAATTATGGAAACACGAAATCAAAAAAAGAAAATCGGATGTTGTTTACGGTATTAGAAAACCTCGCGGTAGAAGAATATCTATTACATATCGGATGTGCGTTTAGTTTTTTGTCTTTCAAACATACTTGGTAAATCATTGTCTGTTATCGAATCTTCCCAATGAGAATTTTCCGATAAAGCTACGTTATTAAGATTCACAACTTTTATATATTTACCTTGTAATTTTGATAATTTGGATCCGCTAAAATAACTACCACTTATGATTAAATACGCTGTACGTTTATACTCGTTTTCTACGTATTCTTTGAATATAAACGATTCATCATATACACGACGTCTATTTACATCCAGTTTGTCCGCATGTACCAATTTTCCAATACAATTATTAATGATAAATTCCGCATAATCTATTGGGTATTTTTTGCTATTTATTTTCGTCTCTTTTTTGTCTACGGTAAAACTGATACCATGTAAATATTCTATTTGTAAAGATCGGCAAATAACATTGGGTTTCGGTTTATTACAGAATAAACTAGCAACAAATATATCATGCGATATTTGATTTAGAACTCGTGATTCATCAACTTCTATATTTGTTTGTCTCATATGACGGCGTATCTTTCTAATCAATTTACGATCGCCAGAGTTTGCCAATCTACGTACCGATATAATGTTACGTTCCCATGCCTCTTTTTTTCGCTGGCTAAATATCTTGTTGAATTCTGATGACTGCATTAATACTATCATAATTTTCATATTTTAAATCGAAACGTATGGGCATAATTGTTGTTTGTTTTTCGGAGTATTTACCTGACGGTTTATACTCTTTATCTATTCTACATGGGAAATATTTCATAATTATCCTCACGCCATTTGGTTTTTCTATATGAGAAACGTAATCATAACCTTGTGAATGATAATAATCAATTATCGCATGTAGTTTTTCGTAATATGTGCGTGCGTAAATTTTATGTTTATTGTAATAATAATCAAAAATGTGCTGATCCAAAGGTAAATCTGTTAATACTAATACATTAACGTATAAAGGATCAAGCGGGTGGAGTTCCAGCTTCTGCATTATTTGTATTTGTATTATTCATTTTTTCATCATCGGATCCCAAAAGAGCAACTAACGGACCACCTTTTAATAACAAAGGCCCCAGGTAAATTATGGCAACGACGGCAACTATAGCGGGAATTATCCACGCTTTCAATACAGCGCCACCAGTACTATCTAAAACCGATGAAGCGGCATTTCCTAAACTATCTACGAATTCAGCAAACGAATTGGTTTGCGTTGATTTGGAATCCTGTTGCGCAACACTTTCCAATGTTTGAATTGTTGACATTTTGTTTAACAAATCCTGAACATTCGAATAAACAACGTCTGATGTCTGTTCTTGGGTAAAATTATCCACAATGTTATTATTACCACTAATAATTACTTCTTGTTGCGTGTTAGATTTGTTAATAACATTTGTAATAGTTTCTTTTGTAATATGTTGTTGTACATCATTACTAATGTTGGTATCGTTTACAGCGTTACTAGTAGATAGAGCTCCTATTAAAGCGGCATTTTGCGCTTCTGCCGCTTGCTTAATAGCATCTTTAATTATTACTTGTAAATTATCTATATTTTCAGCTTTTTGATAACAACTGGCGCTCAATTTTATATATTGTACTTGTTTGCCTCTAACCACGTTATTACTTCCACTTACAATAAGTGATTGAGTAGCAACACTGCTTGAAGAACAGCTCATTAAATTTTTTGTAACCGCCTCGACAACCGATTTAGTAGCAACATTTGCCGATGATGAGGATGTTGATCCGGTTAATCCTAAAAATCCTAATAGGGACATTGTATATATTAAATTTGAAATTTTTATGTAAATATAATGGCGTATAAAAGTTCATACCGTGATTTCATTAATAGGTACAAAAAAACAATCGAGAAACCGGAAGATCCTTTCACATCACATATATTTTATATTGAGCCGCCGCTTACAGATAAATTCTTTAATAGATCGTCTATGATTTATCATAGATATACTTTAGAAATTCCGGAGGCCAAGGAAGCGCACAATGATTCGTTTTCCGAAATACCCGAATGGTTACGAACTATAAATGATATAGATTGCGATGCCGATTATATGACTGGTTACTATTTGGCCAAATATATTTTGCCAGAAAAGCCAGTTATTTATTATTGTGGTTGCGCTAAACGTAATATAATTGAAGGCATTAACGCTGTTAATGTATCCGAATGGTTCGGTACCGATGTTAATTATGACGGAGTAAAAGGCATTACAGGATCATCCGATTTGGAAGATTATAATGTTATTCGGTCTCTTAAGAATAATAGCAAACGATTCAACGTATTCTTATGCGATATAAATCCGTCTACGAAAATTATGTATGCGACTATTATACTCGCGCAAATGGCACCAATAGCTATTATTCGTATGCCAGAAATTGACACTGACGTTATTAATTTCTTATCGTTGTGTGCTGCTAAATATGGTCACGTTCGTATATTTAAAACTCCGTGGGGAGAAAAACCAAGGTATTATCTATTTTTATCCAGACCAAGAAATGTTAATACGGGCTGCGTTATCAAATATCTTCAATATTACGAAAACGGATTGCGTTTTATTCGGCGAGAGTTTTATGACGAAATCAACAGCGAAGAATTTATCGAAGAAGTACAAAAAATAAAGGCGATCAATACAAGCATCCCAAAGGAAGATGCCAATGCTATATGGTTGGAAACGGTATCAGATACCGAAAAAAAATATAATGAGACATCATAATGAAAATGTAAATACATGAACTATGTATATTTTCCGCAAGGGATTTTTCACTGACATCTTTTTTTGCCGATATTAGATTGAGCGTTCTAATCATCGGGACCATAATGGTTGTATTATGTATCGTTTTAAATTCTCCTGCTCAAAGAGAAAACAATACCACAACCATATAATAATATGGTATTATATTTATATCGTTATTATAAAAAAACATGTTGCTGGTTCGTATTATAAAAAATATAAATCGTATTCATCTATTAAATCAGTATTCTCAAGGGAATACTTTAGCATGTTATTTAATGTATTAAGACTTACCATTAAGTCTTTTTGGGGCTTTTTTTTTAGTGGTAACTTCTTCTTCGTCCTCGTCTTCATCCTCATCTTCATCCACTTCCACGTCATCTCCTGCTTTTTCGTAATCAATATCTTCTTCAGATTCATGATTTTCTTCTTTTCCTTCAGAAGTTGCCTCCTTTTCTTCAGCAACTACCTTATTGTTCTTTTTCTCACCAGCTTTTTTCTCATTAGCTTTTTTCTTGCGATTAGCAGCTCTAGCTGCTTTGACTTCATCGCTAGGAGGTGGATATAATGTAATATCAAATTGATTAGCAACTGTTAAGACACCATAACTAAGATCTCTTAGAGGCTCCTCAACATGAGAGGCTAAATATTGTTCTGCTCCGATATTCAATACTCTAATAGCAGATTCCAATAATCCCGTATTAATCGTAGCGCGTTTAGACCATAGCATATTTCCCAAAGTAATACCCAATAATCTTGTGTATTCGAGAATATACTTCATTGTTGTTTTCATTAATCTAGGACGTTGATTAAGATCAGTCTTCTTTCCCAAAGTTGTTAAATAATTTGAGAAATTATCATCATCCATATCGTAAAGTTTAGATCTGTTCATTTCTACTGCTGGAATAATAACACGACCAGCCGAACAGCTGAATGAATCTAACAATCCACCCAGAACATGATCAACATAATCGGAATTAGACACATCCTCTTCATCATCTATGGAAAATACTTCGAAAATAAAGTTATTGAACAAGAATAGCAAATAGTTTTTAGCACTTCGCTGAACTTGAGCAACGGATGTCTTTTTGACCGCTTTCTTTTCTTCTTTAGATTCTACTTCGGGTTCGTCTTCATGAACAGATCCATCAGATTCTTCTGGTTCATCTACTGGTTTTTGGCCTTTTTTACGAGGAATACGTTTCTTTAAAGGAACGCTACTAGATGATTTAACGGGTCGTTTACCTGATTTGGTAACTTTATCGCCTAATAAATTAAACTTTTCATGCGGAAAATTATCCACACCTTTACTATCATGACATAAACCATGTTTAATTCTATTAATTTCATGTAAAATAGCATTAACCAATTGAGCGCCGCATTTATCAGCGAATCCCTTAGAACCGAATTCCGGAAAGGGGCATAATAATTGATCGTTAATCATAGTCTCTAATACGGAAGCTATACGTTTTGCCTCCATAGCAGTTTTCTCATTTTTAACGCTTCTTTTTACGCCTGCGGATTTCTTTGTTGTTTTGGACATTTCGATATTAGATATCGGATTAATCTCTAAACGAATAATAATTTTCAATTTTTAATAATACATATAATATAATGATTGAGGCTAAGGAAGGTAAAGTTAGTTTATCTATTCAACCGTATGATAAATTAGCTGACGTGGCTGTTGCTGTATCTGTTAAATGTGATCTAAGCAGTTGCGTTATGAATAGATTAAAGGGCGTCTGGTGCTGTGATTGCCGTCCAAAAGGAACTGAAGAAACGTGCGTTTTGTATTCAATGTATTTGGTAGCTCTTAATAAAATGCGTGGCGATCCTGCCGCTCTCGCTTCTTCTAAAGTAGGAGCTGTATCTGTTGGTTATCATAACGGATCTTTTGTTATGTCTTGGAATACAGCCGGTAAAATTACTAATGTAAGAAAATCGTTATCGATTGCGATGTCATCTTTACGTGTAAATGGTTTGTATAGCGTTTATTCGCAAGTAGTCAAAGGATTAGGAATAAGTTCTAACTCGGATCAATTTAACAAAGCAGCGGCTGCCGTTGTATCTGCTCTCAATTCCGGCGTAAGTTGCTGTGTAATCGGAAAAATTAAAGCAACAAATGCGCATGCCGATGCGATAGTTGGTACCGTCAGTAAAAAATTGGATCCAGGAAAAGCCGGAGACAAAAAAGCAAGCGCAGAAGCTGTTCCATGTAATCATTCGGATATGCCAGAATTGAAAGTAAGTGGATGGGCTGCCTATGTAACAAAGCTTTATTTATCTAATAAAGTCAGAGGATTAAAGCCGGTATTATGTGACAAATCTTTATATGTTCCTGTAAAACCCGCTGTTTTTCCTACTTTAAGAACTAAAGCAAAGGCTGGAGTAGATGATTACGTACAGAGAAAATTTGCCAAATCGGGAGCCAATAGCGGTAATTTACTTGCTTACGCCGCCTTATCTTGCGCTGAATTAGGCTGTCATGATGCTAAATCATTGATGTCCGCATCAGTTGCTTCTATTAAAACGGCAATTTCTGGAGCCCTATAAAAAAAATGATTTTATAGACCGTTATACCAATGGATGCGGAACAGTGCTCCATTTATTTGGCGAAAAGAGGCCATAGAAATTTTGGACCAGCTATAAGAAGGCGCATCGTGAGAAATACGGGAAAACTGGACCATTTTTTCAATTACGTGTTTAGAGTAGACAGAAGCGTGTCCTTTGCCTATGAGGGTATATCGATCCTTCTAGAAAAAGAAGGGTCTCACAAGAGGATTGTTTTCGCGAACAGATTTACTGTACCGACTCTTGGCGAAAAAATCGGTGTTCCGGTTTTGGACATGCTGACTTCTGACGAAAAATACGCAGATAGAGTCTCGTACTGCCTGTACAATTCCGTAAACGAGAGAAACATTTCTTTGTTAGTGTCGATCGCGACATTTGAAAACAAAGTGTCTTTCATCGTGGAAAAAGACAGGATAATCGACAACAATTTTGATCGAAAAGTCCTCACTTGCGATAAATTTTACACACCGACTCGCGCAGTTTTCTGTATCAACCGTAGATGGTGTTTTAGTATAAACTCTGTTCGAGAAAACGGAAAAGTGATACTCGAAGTCGTTTATATAAAAGACCCGCGGAAATGGGCCAGGTTATAATTTTTTTTAAAATTGAAAATATATTATTGATAATGGATTTTAGAAGTCTTCCTGTTTCTCCTTCAGTTGTATCTTGGTTAGATACATTAACGGACGCCGAATTGGCGGGCGTTTTAACAAAAGCATATAATACTAGTAATGTAGTTGGCTCCGCTGAATTGGGACAGAGGGGAGAATTCGGATTTGAATTAATATGTCGTAATTTACCCGTTAATTATAAACTTGTAAACACTACAATGGCGGGTAAACAAGGAGATTTTATTATTTCTTATACGGATAAAAAAGTGTATACGTGTCTGGTAGATATTAAAAATTATAAATCTACAGTACCGAGAAACACGATCGATAAATTTATGTTGGATTTGGAAGGAGGAAATTATGACTGTGGTCTGTTAGTTTCTGTACAATCGAAAATCGTAGGCATGTCGGAATCTATAAGTATTGTGGATAAAACTCTACTTACATCAACTATTCCGGTTATGTTTGTATCTAAAGTTCCGGATAATATTTTATTGATGTGTATTGAGCTGTTATTTAAACGCGTTTGTATCAACACATCGATACAAATTGATAGATCATTAGTACATATCAATAACGCTCTGAGTCAGTCCGCAAGCGTTCGTAGACTTCTTACGGATTTAAACAAAAGCATTAATTCGCAATTACTAGACGCGCAAAACATGCTGATGAGTATAGAGGTACAAACGAAGCAACTTCTTAATGACGAAAAAAAATCAGGAAACGTTTTATTGGAAACTTCATTCGCCCCGGCGATTACTAAATATATTAACGCATTAGCGAATCTCAAATGGAAATCTATCACGAGACAAACTTCTGATATATTCGTATTGGAATCCACAAAATATAAGTTTCGTATCAAATGTAAAAAAATCATAATCAAAATTTATATGAGAGAAACCGATGTAGTATCGGATCCGTTAATCGACACGTTTCTAAATCTGTGTAAGAAAACCGACAATAGTTATATCACAAATGTGGATGATAATATTCTCAGAATATTAGATAATATTCTATTATATACGTAATGGATCTTTGCGATATACTTTTATTTTTTGTAATCATAGTAGCCATAATAGTTGTTGTTTATTTCTATCCAACCATTCCGATTATTATCGGAGGCGCGTCTATATCAAATAGATTATTTATTCCGGATAACGAAAAATTGGTTGTCGATGGTCATAATATGATACATGATATCGTAGGTAATAAATATATTAATAACGATGATTTCAAGAAAACCCTGCGACAAATTTCTGAAACACTATCCACGACTTTCCCGACTAATGATTTACATATTGTTATTAAAAACAACGATATTAATACTATAGAAATTTCTGAAGAATTTCCGTCGATAACATATCATGTTGCTTACTTAAAAAACGAAAGAGCAACACAACATCACGAAAAAGCCAGAGATGATTTTCTTACTATAATGCTGGCAAAAGATGGATACATGATATCGAAAGATAGATTTCGCGATTTTAATAAGTTTGGTTCCATAAAATCATTCAAACATTATACAATCAAAAACGGATTTAGGAGTGTTGAAACAGTAAAACCGTTAGTTGAATACAGGCGATTAGATAAACCGTCTATAGGTAATCATTTCTTGTATCAATTCGAAACAGGTGAAAAATTGCGATCCATGGGAATTAAAAGCGGTAATATTTATAAGGAAAATGATAGTGTGTTTGCTAAAGTATATCTCGAAAAGTATAATGATTAATTTTGGTATGTGGAATATCGATCTTAACGAAATGTTAATTCCTTTTTTTGATCCAGATTGGTTGTCCAAATTACATCTTACGGAAAATCAAATAATAAGATACGCAAACATATTAAATTGGGATATACTATCTACGCGCAACTTATCTCCGTATATTTTGGATAATTATCCTATTAACTGGCCTGTATACTATATGTCTGAAGGACCAAGACATCTTTTTCGCGAGAAGATTTTGTCAAACGAATATATTTTCAGATCTGTCAGAATGAAAAAAAGATATTATGATAATAATTTCATAAATGTCGTTCCCGAAATTGTAGACTGGCAATGGTGTGTAAAAAACGTACAATTATCCCAACAGAATTTATTACTACATTGGGATAAATTGAATATTAATCTAGTTTGTAAACACCAAAATCTAACAAATCATATGTTATTTGAAAAACGGGATGAGCTCAACTGGACAATACTAAGCAAAAAAGAATTGTCAGAAGACATCATATATGTGTTACGTAAATATGTGGATTGGTCTAATATATGTAGGTATCAAGTATTAAGTTCGCGGTTTATAGATGAAAATTATAACAGTTGTGATATTGATATAATTACACAATATCAAGTATTGGACGAATGGTTTATACGAAAACACCGCACGGATATAGACAAGGATTTATTGTGTAGATATCAAAATCTACAATTCCAATTTCTGAAAGAAAATACCGGGCTTATCAGAATTAACAGTATTTTACAGAACGAGAATTACAATAATAAAAATACATTACAAATTACACAAATAAATGGAGTTATTTATATTATCGAACCACCTATGACATCCGATAAAGTGGTATTTTGTAAAATTGAATATGAAAAATAGGTTAATATGTTGCCAAAAGGATTGATGTTCGATGTGGAAATAAAGGATACAATAGATGCTACCTTATTTGATGTAATTTTTTCTGATGGTAATTCGATAAGGTCGTATGTTTGTAACATATATAACAGGCGTCTAAAGGTTATATCCGCAAACGTCAGACTAAATAATGATAAGTTTTCATGGTTCGAAAGCACTTATCAAATAAACGATGATCCATTAATATGTTACCACACCAGTAACGCGGGCTATGTGCGTGAATTTGAAGGAGAATATTACCATGTTGGTGAGACGGAAAAAGCATCTCTTGAGTTATTACAACACAGTTTCCATAACGTGGATGTAGAGATAATAAATATGTTTAGTAAAAGATTGTACAAAACAAGGGTATCTATATACGTATCGGAATATACGCCAAAGGATTAGGCTAACTTCTGTATATGTCTTTTTGCTATATAATTTACCATTTCCAAGTTGTTGCGGGTTATTTGTTCGTGCTCTTGTCTTATTTGCTTTCTGGTTGATTCGACCTTGTCGACATTTATTAACTTACCATTTTCTTCATATCTGGCATATTTTAACCAATCGGGAAATCGGTCATAATGCGATAAAGAATATTTCATTTCGTTGTTATAAACATACATATCTGTTATTACGCCAAGGTTATTTCCATAAATAGCTCCGTCAAGATACTCGTAGAATATTTTTTTGATAATTGTTAGAATAGGCCATTCTTCGTTCATTATTTTATTGCTGTATCCATCCGGATCATTAATAAGATGATTCATGTCAACAGTTATGAATTTCTCTGCCATTCGATTAATAGCCTCTACCAACAATATGTTTTTTTGTATATTTAGAATTTCTGATTGTCGCAAAAATCTACTCAGACGAATAGTAAACATGTACAAATCTATACATGTTAATAATCGAAAAACAGAATCGAAGTTATTTTTAAACAATACCACTAGCTCCTCTTGTTGTCGCATTTTATTTGGGAACATTTGTATGTATAAATTGAGTAAATTGGATATTTCCGTTTGGCGGAATTTTTGTTCGTTATCCACTAATTGGTATGATAATGGCAATGATTGATCACGCAAGATGTCATATGTATTTGGATTAATAATACCACGACTAAAATCTATCAACGCGCCAAAATAACAGTTGTTAGGAAAAACATATTGGTGATCATCGTCTAATACATACACCACTTTATTTTTTTTGTTTTTATTTGCCATAATTTCCGGTGCGTGATAATACATGGCGCCGATAGTTGCGTTATTCAGATGTAAATCGCCATGAATAATTCCTATTTTACTATTTACGCAATACAAAGAATAGCATATTTCAAATATGTATTTTACGAAATAATCATAACCGCTCGGTTTGAACGGATGACCTAACATACTATCATAGTATTTAGATTTTTGTAATAATAACAAACTATCGGCTACTGTTCTTCCAACATATTCATTTGTAAACGCTAAAGTGACTTCGCTCATTATGATTTCCTCTATACTAAAATTGATAGGATCGTCTATTTTTTCACTCAATCGTTTGAATTTACTACTAATCCATCGTTTTATACCACTAGATGTTTTATTAATAGATCTTAAATTTTCGGCTGCGAAATACGTACCTCGTTGAGCTTCGTATAATATATGAAGTATATCTCGTGCCAATTCACTATGCTTAAGACGATCGTATTGCGATTTATTATCAAACAAACCTTTTCTGGAATTTTTAATATAAAACCAATCATTTATCAATGAAAATCCCGGTGCTATGTTATTAACGACCAATTCGTTGGTTTTATTCGAAATGAAATACTCTCGCCACGGCTTGTATCTTAACCTCAACGGATCTTGTACTTCTTTTATGTTTAAGGGTATCATTTTATAACCGCATTGCATATACGCGTTATTTTTATGGAAGTTGTCTATTTTATGCGAAATATTTGCGCGAAAAGTTTCTACTCTCTCAGCGCCGTATTTTTGTATCAATAATCTGACGAATTCTATATCGTCTTTTTTTTCGTTTAGCATTATGGTTTTGTAATCGGGGTTAACATGCATTTTGGTCATGTCTAGCATTTCATCAAATATGGTATGTAGCCAGCTAATCGTTAAAATGTTTATCGGTATAAATTCACTCTTAATAGCGTATTCCACATCGGAATTTTTAAGTTCTTGTTCCATTTTTGGATAAAAATAGGTAGCGTAGATGGACCATTTTCTTCGCATGCGGATACGTTTGACGTATTCTTCTATGTCCTCCCATATATCCATATTTTCCGCCTTTGTGGTTGTGAATGATGACCATAATGAAAACCGTGATCGATATTCACCGTCGCATGAAACATAACTCGGTGACGCGCTATAAAAACTAAATACGACATTATTAATGGCTTGATTGGCTTCCACCATGCTTCTTTTATGTGCCGGAATGTCTGTTAATAATTCACAAAACAAAGTACCGTAATTTGTCTCTTTCCGCAATGTATGATCGTATAGTTTCATAACAACTATTATCATATCCATTGTATTGTACATATAACGATACTTAAGAGCCGACAAACTATGCGAGCGCGTAATCGATCCGTATTTTGGGTCTATTGGTGTTTTGGCGATTTTTGGCATTTTGTTACATTGCCACGATTTTGTATATTCTTCCGTATACCATTCCGTGATCTTATCTCTTGGCAAAGAGTCCCGAAATACTTTATATTTTTGCTCCTTTCCCTCCGGTAATATATCTATATTAGTCTTTGGTAAATTACGAGGAGACTTTTTTTTCATTTCGATTATCACCTTATTAGCCATTTATAAATATATAACTATACTGATATACTTATGAGTAAATTTAATATTGACAATATGATAGAGAAGTCTATCAATAAAAAAATCGAAGAACCGGCAGACAAAAAAAAGAGACGTACCGAATTATCTGCCGACTACAAAGAAATACCACGCGTAGATTGGAACACAATGCAGGTCGGCACATATATCAGGATTTTAAAAACCGACGGAACATTAACTATAGGTGGATTTTTTCAAGGAATGGAAAAGACAAAAAACGGTGAAGATTCGTTATCAATGTCGGCGAGCAATTTTTCCCGACGCTCGTGGAAGCATAAATTATCCACTGTTGATAAAGTATATATGAAAACTACCAATATACAAATGCCAGTTGATAACGTATGTGCGAAAACTACAAATATACAAGCACCCGTTGATAAACTACAAGTAATTGGTGATTCTATGTTATTTAATGTTAATTATGAAACAAGAATAACAGCACTGGAAAACGATTTATCCGCAGTTAAATCAGATATAAAAAAAATATTATCAATGATCAAAACTCTTGCTCTTAAACTGCCGTAGTACCTAGTCTCATAATTAACAATGTTAAAATTTCCAAACTCGAAAAGTGAAGCAAACATTCCATCAAGATTCTTTCTTGTTGGTCTACATTTTTTGTTCGTAAATCGTACCCTAATTCTAATGATGCTAGAAAATCTGTGGCTGCTTGTTCATAAGCTTCTTGGCTGTTTTCGATCTTTGTTCCATTGACGGTCGCGATGGAATATTGTACTAATGTTTTTACCACATTATCAAATTTGGCAAACAGCGATTTATATTGCGGAAACAAAGCTTCCATTCGCTCCTTTGTTTCATGTGTCAAATAAGCATTAAGTGGAATAACCAATTCTTTATCAAGTGAATGATTACGGCAATAATTATTAATGGCATTATCGTACCAGATTTTGCGAATCGCGATTAAAAGAGAACTTTCTATTAATAAATCGCTATGAGCGACAGTTTCGTGAAAATTAATGGATCTCAGAATAAATCCATAACAAACATTACCATTATCTAGATAATCCTTATACGCATTGGCCGCTAATTGATATAGATCTCTTAGTGATTCCACATGTTCCCCGTATTCTTCCTGAGTTGGAAGATTAGCAACAGTTTCCGATGAAACCCATAAATAGTGCGGGTCCGTTTCATTAAGATTAACACTTTGAATAAACCAAAGTTTGTTCACTTCGTTAAGATGATTACGGAATTTGTGAAAATTCGTATGTCGAAATCCGAAGCTATAACAGAATTCCGGATTCAACTGTTCGGTGAATGTTCCCCACGTTAATCCATGAACGGATAAACAATCGTCTAATAGTTCCCTATATGTTTTTGTTTCCCATTTAACATCATTCATTTCATAACCTTTGGCCGTAGAAATACACCATTTACCGTTATAATTATACATATTAATACAAGTGCCGTCTTCCGCTTTATAAATTTTATACATTCCGCGGTATAGAAACTTATTCGATGTTTTAGTTTCGATATTATTACGGAGCGTTCTTGGTGGGACAACTAATGGTTTCCACGTATTTCTTTCTAAAATCACTCCATTACACTCTTGTTTCAAGGGTGTTAATGATTTATTAGGAAATTTAGATTCCGAACGAAATAACATACGGCCTTCATCGTAAGACGTGTTAATTTGTAACTTGTACAACATATCTCGGAATACACCGAGGGCGTTATTGCTATTTTTATGGGCAAATCTTTGAATAAGCAGCATAGCCTTGTTTTCAGTCATAATACAATTGTAATTATATACATTTATATTAAAATTCAAATTTAAAATAAATCGACACCTCCTAACTCCATATTCGTATCGTTTACATGACCTTTTTCCATAAAACTACGGGCATCTCCGTGTTCGGTAGGTTCGCCGCGCCTGGCCTTTGTGTACAATCCAAATTCAAACTTACCTTGATCTTGATCATAATCGTGATCATTCGTATCGGTATGACGACTCTTATTGTTTCTGTTACGCACCATCATTCCCTTCGAAAACTTAAAACCTTGGTCATTCATAACCAAATCATGAATTCTGGCGCCTTCTTTAGGCGTTATACCGCGATAAGATTTCGTTTGTTTGGAATCTTCAACATAACGAGTGTCTAATCCTTCTCTGCGTACAGCGTCAACATTCGTATCGCGAATTCTGCGAGTAGAAGTTTCCGTATAAATACCTTGATCAGATGCCGTTTGTAGTATTTGCTCGCGTAAATCCTTGCGTTCATTCCCACGGGATTTATTATTTGACATTTGCATTGTGCGGGCAATTTTATGATTAACTTCGGCTTGACTCATGGTTTTTCTATTATCGCTAGTTTTTTTGCTATATCTACGGACGGTTCCGGTTCCTAATTCTTCGTGAGCTGTAGCTGGTTGTGTTCCCGTTATCATAAAAATTTTGTATACATCGCTTGGATTTAATCGACGTGTTTGATTTTTACCAACGGAACTATCGTTATAAAGTGCTCCCGTTACTACTTCTTGTCTTACTTCACGCCATCCTTGTAAATCTACAATTAAATCCCCAAGATGTTTATTGACCATTTCCGATTCATTTGCTCTTGATACCAAATGATCAACATGCGATTCGCCACGGTTTTCATAAGGATCAGAAGCTCCTCCCATCGCCCTAACCAAACCATACTTAGATACCTTGAATATATGATCGGGCGTTGAATGACGGAATGCTATAGACGGATCGTTAGATAATCGCGTTACGGCATCAGATCTGTTACCTTGTTCAGCATCTGTTAAATCAATGATTGTGCCATCCATCGTGTATTGAGCGGCGTTATTAAGACCTTTGCCATTGCGGCTTATATGATCTCCGTTATGCCACGAATCCATTGATTCTTCAAAATTACGGAAACTATTCTTAAATTTGTACATTCCGCTTTTAATATTAGAAATCATTTTAGCGGGCGTTATACCGGATTCTGGTACCGACCAATCGGAATCTGGCGATTTTCTAACTAGACTTGCGCGCGCGTATTGCTGTTTTACATGTTCACGCATATTCGGCTCGTCCGTTGTACCACGAGGATCGGCATCGGTCCCGCCTCCTATAAAATCTAAAAATGTACCATCGGGCAAATAAGGATCTCCTTCATACCCAGGAGTTCCATGATGTCTCATATTTAAAAATCTATTACTATGAGTGCCATAACCTTCGTCGTTTGTACTTCTTGGGGCTTCATCGGCGAATAACGGAGCATCTGGTTTAAAATCTGCTAGCTCTGCCCGCATAAAATCTTCCAATTGGTTTTCCGGTTCGTATATATCGGTTTGTTCTATTTTTTTAAGGTACATACTAGGTGGCATATCTCCATATGCACCAGAAGCGGCTAACATATGAACATTTCCAGATTCATCCATATAACTCATTATTGTATATAATTAGGATATAGTATAAATCAGAAAAAAAATAAGACGGAAAAACACTTTATTTTCCCAAAACACTATCAACTCTAGCCTTTTCCTTTGCTTCTGTCACGAAAGAAGGCGCTTCAGAGGCTGAATAAAATTTACTAGGAATCACTTCCGTACCTCCTTTGGCAATTTGCCATACATCAACTTGTACGGCATCATCAGGAATATCATCATCGGCTTGACCTCCCAAATATTCTGCCCCGAGTTGCTGCATTTCCTTATTTTCCGAAATATATTTACGGAAACTTTCAGAATCTGGACCATCCTCTGCGATGTTCTTACGTTTAGTCTTTTCAACACGTTTCTTCATAAGGTCACGTCCGAGCATTTCGTCTTTCTTAAGCTGTCGCATCATTTCTTCTAATACAACAGTATTTTCATTATAGAAATTCACACTTTCACGAATTTCCTTGAATGAGGCGTCACAAATATTCCATTTACCAAACGTTGCGGTGTAAATACTTGTAATAACACTATTGGCGTGTTTCTTTTGGAATCTCGCCGCTTCATCTTCATTTTTATGAACGGCATGCGGACATACCATGAATTCAATCTGCGGTTTTTCGCAATAGGCATCACGCACAAAGTCACGGAGCTGTTCGTAATTAGAATCCAAATAATTATTGAAACGCGCGTAGATATCATGAGGAGGTAGAAATTCTCTTAAGGTTCCAGCGCATGTAGGATCTTTCAAATCATCGCCAAGTTTATCGGGAGATGTAGTTACTAATGGTTCCGTTTCTTCCACCAGTTCACGTACTTTACATAAAACAGTTTTTGTTTTACCCGTGGTCGGATCAGTAGTTTGTTTTCTGACTATTTTGGTTCTATATTGAGGAACTTTCGAAGCATAAAGTTCTTCTGAATTACGAAATTCAGGATCCGTTTTATTAAGATGCTCAACTGCTAACAATCCAGCATTAGTTGTGATTGGTTTGCGCGTTGTATCACCGCGGCAGGGTCTATAAGCTGAACGAACATGTTCAATCGGATTAAATTGAAACATTTCTTCCAGAAATTCCTTAACGGCAACGCGCTTTGCCATCCATTCGCGATTAAATTTATACTCATCAATAGAGCGTTGATATCCTTTATCAAGAACCGCTTGCGGAGTGTCTAATAATGATGGATTCTCTAAATATTCGTATACAGATACTACCGGAACACCTTCGGGAACTTTCCATTCGTCATTCATACGATTCAAAAACGCTACCATAGCACTAGTTATTAATTTTTGCCAATATTTATGAGAAATTTGCGTGATAGAAAAAGATAATAAATTAGGTTCCGCATCGATTACGCGACCATAAGGATTAGCCCTTTCCATCATACGTTTAACTTCATCGCTCGGCAAATCGGCGACATCATCGGGTGTAAGATCCATAAGCATTTGCTTAATATCATCGGCAAGTTGTTCGTTAGACATATATAATAGTTTATTATGTTTGTTTTAAATGAAAAAAATGGGACCAAAAATAGTTTCTTTTATATATTAAGCGGCTAAAAACTATTAACAATATGGCATCCACTTTGGAAAATATCAACTCCAATATATTGTCAAAAATAACGGAATTGAGAAAAATATTGGATTTATACATGTTTTGTGAATTTCCGCCTAAAATCATAATCAACATCAAAAAAATTTCGAGTGATCTTGATGATATAGAAAATACTTACGAAATCGGAAGCATATCTATACTAACTGAATATTATAAACAACAGGAAATCGAGGAAAGGGATTCTTACTATCGTATGTTTATGAATTTTATCCTTTCCGAAAATATACTCAATCGTTTAAGACATTTATTTGACAAGTGTAAGAGCATACAGAAAAAATTCGTAATACAGTCCGATGAAATTAAGCAATCTTTTCACGCATACGAAATACTTCCTGTTACTTTAAAAACAGGAGATGTTACTAATAACGTTTGTAGTTGCGGTGAAACGTATTCCATAGAATCAAAAAATAGCGAGTATGTGTGTAGAAAATGCGGAAATACAGAAAAACTGTACGGTGTCGTATTCGAAGATGAACAATTCTTTTATCAAGAAGGACAAAGAACAAAACACGGTAAATACGATCCAACTAAGCATTGCGACATATGGATAGATCGTATTCAAGCCAAAGAAAATGTTACTATACCCGTCAAAGTTATTAATAGCATAAAACGATGTATTAAACGAGATTCGATATATTTAAGCGATATAAATTGCCCAATGATACGCCAATATCTCAAATCGTTGAAATTTACAGCTTATAATAATCACGTGCCTCATATATTATATATGATAACCGGGCAGATGCCAGAACAATTGACGGATTCGGAATTACAATTGTTGAGATTTTATTTTTCTTTAACTATTCAGATATACAATAGGATTAAGCCAAACAATAAGCTAAATTGCTTGTACTACCCGTTTTTCATATACAAAATAATAGAACAATTGTTAAAAGAACCTTCTAATGTATACCGTAAACGAAATATCTTGTCATGTATCCATTTACAAGCCAGAGATACGTTGATCGAAAGCGATAATACGTGGAAATTGATTTGCGCAGAAATACCTGAATTTGTTTATACACCAACGGAACATGTTTAAAAAATGAAATAGTATAAAGTTTTACTCAGATAATTATATACAGAAAAATATAAGATGTTCATTTACATTGGTTCTGTTTTAAAATTATCTTGTATCCTTCATAAATTCAAAGTTGTTGGTGACATGGTTTGGAACGTAGCTTATATGTTTCAGAGTAACCGTATTACCAGTGAAACTTTTGAACCGCATGAAAGGAACAAAACTATGACTATAGATCTGTATAATCCGGAAAACTTCGAATTTCGAACTGGACAAATGTATCATTTACACATTGTGCCATATACAGACGGAATATACAAAATAACAATGCTACACGAAAAGGATCAATACGTGGCGTCGTGGTTTCGCATGCCGAATGTTTTTGACTTAATCATCCCATCTACATGGGTAAAACTCTTTAATTCTGAAAGACCACCTGAACGAGTAAAGGACGAATATAACTTGGAATATCATGAAAAACTCCTGGAAGAAGATTATGTCATGTATGAAGCAAAAAAATACGAAGAATATTTGGAGATCATGTATAAACAATACGTGGAAAATCTTGATAAAGACGCAGAACAAGACTTTGGTAATGTGGAAAGCGATTCCGAAGTAGAATTTGACGCGGAAGAATTTTACCAAGATTTACAAGAAGATTAAACTTTGATTTTTTTTATGATAATAATGCAGACGGCCGCTATAATTCGAGATGTTTTTCCTGATGTAAT